>JAEEGK010001060.1_pt1 | contig 68430 bp, 69 predicted proteins | sample 8958771 | NCBI WGS metagenome assembly JAEEGK01 (sample SAMN16246547, study PRJNA631951) | gut metagenome | biome: gut microbiome; feature: rumen; material: SC-attached | host: Bos | place: Iran: Karaj | collected 2018-10
CAGTAAGGCATTCTGAAAAACTGCAAGAGGAATTATTTGAAGATAGAGATAAAAACGTGCCGTACAATGAAGAAATAATGATAGAACGCAATCGGAAATCAGACAGGCTTATTAATTTCCTGAATTTCATTACCGAAATATTGTTAATGGCAAATATCGTTTTTACCATTGTTTACATTTGTGTGCTTTTTAATAAGTGATAAAAATATAAAACAAGCAGTTATGGCTAATAATCAAAACAGTACATCTGGAAATAACGCTCCATCACAGCCAACACCAATTCAGCAACCTCAACCCGAGAGAATTAACGAAGGCAAGACCTCAGGAAGACCAACGCCCGTGAAGAAATAATGCGCTTATTTTGCTGTTTGTTGCGATATTTTGGTTGACAACGGATTGGCATCTAAATTATAAAAACACACAGCCCTTTCCAGTCTTTACTCTCAGCCGAAGCCGCTCGAGGCAGGAAGGGCTTCCGTCCAGCATCGAAAGCTCTTAAATATGAAATACAAAGGTTATAGGCATGTCCGCTGGTCTCTCAAAATGTGATTTAATCCTCAACAGACATTCAACAATACACTCTCAACTATAAACTCTACACTTTCAACTGACTCTAAACACTAAACTCTCAACTCTAAACCCAAAAACACTATCTTTGCAGCCAACAACACCCCCCAGCTTCAACTCAGCACAGTGAAGTCTTTTCACAAGCTGATTTTATAAATGAATGCCCTGTCACCAAGGAATGTGATAGGGCAAAATTGTTGAAAAAACACCATTTCATTAACCTACGAATATGCGACAGCCGCCAAAGATATCAGAAGAGATTCAAGCACTTCCCAATATCGTTGATCTTGTTGGTGGGCTCATCGATTTGGAGGAACGGATCTTCCAACAGGAAGGTGCATGGGAGGATACAATACATTATTTCACTGGCTGGATGGACGATCCTTCCGTCGATTTTGTCAATGATGCCGACGACGATGCCTTTGTCCTCAAACGCTTAACCAGCAAACGATACTCCCTTAAACCTAATCTCAGGTCGCACCGTTTCATCTTTCGAGGCCAAAACAAGCCGTACGATAAAATACAATCGTCTTTTGCGAGGAAGACTTTGGATGAGAGACTTATCAGCAACCTCAAGTATGCCGATTTCAAGTTCCTCTTGCAATCCCATCCTCTCTTTATGCTTTTTGACCGGGGAATCTATCTGCCCCCAAGGAAAAAGCCCATATTCATAGAGATGAATTATTGGGGCTTGTCTCAACACTATGGATTCAATACGGGCCTGTTGGACTTCACCACAGACATTTCGGTTGCGGCATTTTTCGCAACAACAAAATATCTTGGGGACGATGTTTATGAGCCTATTACTGACACTACGGCTTATCCTTTCGGTGTAATCTATGTTCATAAGCTTCATCCCGATCTATCTTTCAAAACCTGTTTCCGTTCCATAGGGTTGCAAGTCTTCCCGAGAACGGCAAAACAAAAGGGTTTGTTCTTTCAAGAGTCATCTCCTTTCCGATGCGAAGATGTGGTGGAGGCCTTCTATTTCCGGCACGACCCCGATTTGTCTTTGCAGATTTATCACGATATGGAACAAGGTACCAAACTGTTTCCTAAAGACATGTTGACCCTTTACGCCCAAGACATTCTGAAAAGCAAGGCCATTTCGGGACAAGCTTTTGCTTATAACCTTTATGTTAATCCCCGAGACGACATGCAAACCAATCTTGACCGTGTAAGAAGGAATGGCTTTGATATAGATTTCCATAAGGCATGGATGTTTACAGAAGAGATGCTAGATCCTTACTATAAGGAGATCAAACATGGTCTGTGGGAATCGTTTTGCAACCAAGTTTACATTGCTGGTGATGAGGGGGAGCGGATGAAAGCATCATTGTTTAACATCATCAATCGCCCGGAGTATGCGCAATATTTTGATCGAAGAGAATTTGAAAGGCTTCAATATCATGCTATTGATGACTGGAAAAGTGCACATCGTCCGGTTTAGGACGAAGCATCTGGTAAATTGTTTCGATTTAATTACCATGAAAAGCGGGTCTGGCAAAAACGCCTAATCCGCTTTTTGTGTTTCTAAACTCTCAATGTTTTTCCGAAAAATTTTTCCAAATCTCATTTTTAAATGTTTTTTATTCTATCTTTGCAACCAACTATAGGGTTTCGGGGTTGTTATCTTTTCAGTACAATTCCGATAACTCGTTTATAATCACGCCCTTGTCACTGCTGGATTGTGGATGACGGGGCGGAGCCGTGGTTAGTTGAGAGTTGAGAGTGTAGAGTTTAGAGTAGTTGGAAGTTTAGAGTTTGAAGTTGAGAGTTTAGAGTTGGTAGTTATGGCAAGTATTGTACTGGAGAAAAGTATAAAAATCCTAACCTCCATAATCAAAACTCTCAAAGGAAAATAATTCTCAACTGTCGACTATCAACTCTAAGCTTTTAAATCCGTTGCGGTGAATGGAATAAATGGGCACTTATTATCAGGCAACCAAAGACTGATGGCTGAAACACGCATAATTCAAAAAACTTTCAACTCTAAACTAACCACCGACTCTAAACACTCAACTCTAAACTAAAAAAACGCTGTTTCCGAAAAATATGTATCTTCGCGATCTAAAAAGCCACACACCATGTGTAGATTCTCCGAACCGAATAGACAGAAATTAGGCAACACGGTGCTGTATATCTCACAACGGGCCAAGTACCCCTACAAGACGGAAATATTGAAACTGCTGTTCTTGATGGAGGAATGTTCGGTGCAGCAATACCATACGCCGTTTCTTGGCATCCCATTCTCCGTTTGGCGTTTGGGTCCGGTATCGGTGGATGTGTTTGAGGAGTTGTCGGACGGACCTGTGCTGCTGAGCGATTTCATCACTCTTCAGTTCAATGGTCAGGGTATTCGTGTCACCCCCGTTGCCGGTCGTGAGTTTGACGACGACGAGTTTTCCATCAACGACATCCGTATCATGGAGCAGGTTATGGGGAAATATGGTGACATGAATTCGGAGGAACTTGTTGCCGTGACGCATCGGGAAGGCTCGCTGTGGTATGAGACCGCCAAGGAACACGGTCTGTTGCAAGACTTTGAGCAGCGACGGGCCAACAGCTCCAACATCGTCATCGACATGGCCCGAGGCCTCTGTCCCGATGCACGTGAATTATATGAGGAGACTTTCAACATCCGTGAGTCATGCAATTTGCTGCTTTGAAGGATTGTCTCAGGCAAGCTACTAACATCAGTAAGAAATACCTGAAGTGGCTTTAAATACATTAGCCAGCAGGCATGTCATCCCGTTACACCCATATTTTGATGTTGAATACTTTCAACTCTAAACTAACCACCGACTCTAAACTCTAAACTCTAAACTCTAAACTCTAAACCCTAAACTCGTATGACTAGACTAGACGAAAACGAGCATCAAGCTCAAATGGCCGATATGAAGTCGTTCGACGAGCCGATGCCTTCGGTGGGGATATTCTGGTATGACCCTGAAGACCATAGTCTGTTTGGGGTGCGGAAGAAGGAGCTTACTCCACGAGAGGTGGAGGAGGCTGCCGAGAAGGGAAAGCCTTTCATCAACTATCCGCATCTGCATCGTCAAGTGTGGTCGAGGGAATACTTCCGTGCGCTGGCCAAGCACTCCGAGACGAAGTTCAAAGGGGATTACACGCAAATACCCCGTGGCCGTGTTGCTTGGACCATCGACAAGTTCATCGTGCTGGTAGGCCATTGGGCAGAGCCAATCCAAGAGGAGCTGACCACTTTGATAGAGCAGGCGTTTGCACTCCCGTATTTCGAGTTTGTATACGACGAGCATTGGGATCTTGGTCACGGTTGGTCGGGCGACATGCCTACAAGCCGATGATTGGCCTCTTCGGCATGTTTTTAGGGAAGCGAATCTTCCGCAAATCTAAAACAAAACAAAGATCCGCGTTGCCCTCATTGAGCCCGCTCAACTTTTACTCTCAACTAACTACTTTCAACTCTACACTATCCACTGACTCTAAACTCTAAACTAAAAAAACACTATCTTTGCAACCAACTATAAAGTTTTTGGATTTGTTTTCCTTTCCGGGCAAGTCCGATAACTCGTTTGCTGTCAAGCCCTTGTCATCGCTGGTTTGTGGGTGACGGGACGGAGCCGTGAAGAGTTTAGAGTTGAGAGTGTAGTGTTTAGAGTAGTTGGAAGTTGAGAGTTGAGAGAGTTGAAAGACAGTTGAGAAGATGTAAGTAGAAAAGAGTTCGCTGGAAAATTTCAAATTCAATATTTTCAACCCAAATATTTTCAAGTGATTTTTGTTTTTGTGATATGACCATAACTAGTGATTTGAAGTTGGCTGTATGGCAAAAAGCCAGGGTTGTGGAGGGTTTTAATCCCGATATGTTTCGCAAGGATGCTTGTGGAGCTTGGATATCATGGGATAAGTATGGAATCAAAGACAATCTGTATGGTTGGGAGATTGATCATATTTGTCCTGTGGCAATGCTTGAGCAGTTGGGGTATTCTGAAGAATTGATTTGGCATATTGACAATTTGAGGGCTGTTCAATGTGATAATAACAAAAGCAAGTCTGACGATTATCCCTCTTATACCGCTGTGGTGACTTCGGATGGCAACAAGAATATTTATCGCGAGTCAAATCTTCTTGTCAATGAAAAAACAAGGAACAAAATTTTGCAATTATTTCCAAAGTTAAATGGTTGAAGGTATAAAGATAAAAAGCCTTTTCGGGCTTTACGACTACGACATCGTACTCAATAAAAAAACTTGTGATGGCATTCATTTCTTGACCGGCCCCAATGGTTATGGCAAGACTACAATTTTAGACATGATTGCTTACGTTGTATGTGGAGAGTTCAGAAAGTTAGTAGACATTCCATTCGATCAGTGCTCGTTGTTGTTCGACGGAGATACTTCATTATCAATTGATCGATTGGTGAAATATCCGGAGTTGGAGGAAGATACAGACGAATATATGAAGCCAAATGTCAGGTTAAAGGTCGCTCTTATTCGAGGCAATAAAACGATAGAGTCCATGGCTGTGAACGATGGTTGTGGTGACTTTGACAACTCTTTTAGTGCCGATTTCAGGATTGACAATCGTGGAGTCAACATTGACATGTTTCTTAAGAGTATGATATGCCACTATATCACAGATGCAAGAATACTAGAAAGAAAATCTGATATTAGTATTGACCATGAAAGTTTTTTCAAGATAGATTTACGCAAATATTCGGCTAGGGTCAATGAGATTTTGAATAATCCCATTGAAGCGAAAGAGTATTCAGATCGTTTGTCGTTTTTTAAGCGAACTATTGACAGTCTTGTTTTCGCAAATAAGACTATGGAATTGCAACCCGTTTTTGGATTTCGGTTTGTATCTACGGATGCCGACAGGACTATTATCCCGCTCGACAAGTTGTCATCTGGTGAGAAGCACTTGCTCATACAGTTGTGTGAGTTGTTATTTATGGCTAAGACAGGAGCGCTTGTGCTTATCGACGAACCAGAGCTATCTCTTCATATGGCATGGCAATACCAATACATGAAGATGATTAAAGGTTTGGCTACTCTATGTGGTTATCAGTTTATTATTGCAACCCATTCTCCTCAAGTCTTTAATGCAGAATGGTCTTATACTACGGACTTGTATAAGATCTCAAAAGGTAGGAATTGATGGCAGATTTGTATGACATCATTCAAGAGCCAAAGATGACCCGTGAGTCCTTGAAACTGGCACTTCAATCAGAATCCGGGGTCTCCAAGGTGTGGGTTGTTGTGGAGGGAAGTGCTGACGTGGCGGTATTTGGCCGACTGTTTTCGGATGCAACCGTTAGCGTAAGGCAGGGCGTTAATGACAAGGGTAATGGTGGATTTTCCAATGTTGAGGACATTGTGAGTTATGTCAGTTCGGACAATCCAGAGGCGAACATCTTCGGAATCAGAGACAAGGATTATACATCATATCTGACACCACCAAAGACTTTCCCCAATAATGTTTTTATTACTGACAGGCGTGATTTGGAAATGATGTTGTCGGAGTCTACATCGGTTAGGCAGGGTTTTGCCACAATAGCTGGATTTGATGAAGCTGAAAGAAAAGTAATGCCAGTACTTCGTTATCTAGGGTATCAGAGGATATTTGTCGATTGTCATCACTTATTATGTGAGTTTGAAGATGTCGTTAAAGTATCTAAAGTGTGGAACTATGATGCCCACGATTTGGTGACTAATTGGAAACGAAACTGCGATGATGCTTTACAAGAGAAATTGAATATTACACCATCTCAGTTGGAACGGTTTATAGAGGAGAAAACGTTAGAGCAAGAGAGCAATTACGATATTTTCAGGGGACATGATTATGTTGGGTATGTTTCTAGAGCTTTGGTCAACACGGCAAAGTATTCCGAGGATTACCTATACAGGATGATGTACGATAATTATTCAATTCAAGACTTCTTTCAAACAAATCTATGCAATACCATACGTGCTTGGCAGAACGAAAGAGGGGTTGTGGTTGTGGCATGAGGAGCGTTAAGATAAAAGGGTGGCAATTATATTAGGTTGATACTATTAGCGATATTTCATATCTATCAGTGGTTGTGTGGTTTAATTCACTTTCAGAAGAGCTAATAAACATAATTATTATCAAATTAAGATGCCATGACAAGAGAAGAACTAATCAATAGCCTTATTCAGGAAGCTCACAATGAGGTGAGTAGACTAAATTGTCAGTTTTCTGCTGCTGCAGAGGCTCAATTACGGGAATTTGTAACTACTGGTGTTGATAGAATGTCTGTCAGTGATCGTTACAACAGTTCGCGTATTGCAGATGCACAACGAAACATAAGACGTTTTTGTGTTCAAATCAGTGAACAGACCAAGAAAGAAAACCGTTATTTGGTTGAGGATAGGACTTTCTCTAGCGTGAGGTTAAGCCTTTGCCCTCTGTGGCCTTTCTGCTAAATACTATGGAAGAGAATCAAAGAATAACAAAATCATTTGATTTTGCTGCTGATATTACTAAGCAACTCATTGCTTTGTCGACGGCAATCATATCACTTTGTGTGGCATTTACTGATAAGATATTCTCTTCGGATGCAGCGCGGTCTAATTCTACCACATTGCTTATTGCATTGGTATACTTTGTGGCATCCATTATACTTGGAATATTCACCTTAATGGCCTTGGCTGGTCATCTTGGTAATCCAAAGAATAAAAAAGATGATGGAATGGAGCAAAATCAAAGCCCGATATATCAAGGTAATGTCCGATGTTTTTCCATTGGACAAATGCTTTTTTTTATTGCTGCGATAATTGTTGCGATGGTTTATGTGTGGAAAGCATCGTCATCAACAAGTATAGATATTAAACCCACTCAAGAAGTAAATACGTGTCTAAAAGTAATTAGAGTATCAGACTATACAATCGAGAATAATCAGATAATAGATACGTTGTATTTGGATTCAGGGTTAGTACAATAAACACCACAATTCTAAAAGTTTCACTTTTTCACCGAAGCACGTTTTACCACTTAGTTTGTGACCTGTTTTGGCTCATCCCAGCCAAGTACAACCAATGGAGAAAGGTCTTGTGAGCTATCTGCTCTATATGGACTGGAAGCTGGCGTTTGCTCTTGTGTTGCTAATGGGTACATTGATAACCTATTGGGGGAAAGCTTAGGCTTGACAACCGACAATCCAATGGAAAGAAAGGGCTTACTTGGCAGTTCACCACTAAACTAATTCTCAATTGTCAATTATCAATTAACCACTATCTTTGCAATCCAATCCCACCTCAACTCCCGAGTTATAGCCCATACCTGTAACTCACACAAAGAGAGCCCATTGTCACCACGGAATGTGACTGACAGGGCGGAGCTGTGAAGGGGGGAAGGGATGGAAGGGAAGCAAATCTTACACAAATCTAAAATAAAACAAAGATCCGCGTTGCCCTCATCGGGCCCGCTCAACTTTTACTCTCAACTTCTCACTACCTCTCAACTCTAAACTCTAAACTAACCACTGACTCTAAACTCTAAACACTCAACTCTAAACTAAATCGGAACGATATTAAATAAAACTTCAAATAAATGTACACACACCTGAAATTTCCAAAAGGCACCTTATTCCTCGTCACAGGCGGTGCCGGATTCATTGGCTCCAACCTTTGCGAGGCCATACTTAAATTAGGTTATAAAGTCCGCTGCTTGGACGACCTCAGCACGGGCAAACAAGCTAATGTGGACTTGTTCCTTGACAATCCCAATTATGAGTTCATCAAAGGCGACATCAAGGACCTTGATACCTGCATGAAAGCTTGCAAAGGTGTGGACTATGTACTTAATCAGGCCGCATGGGGCAGCGTACCAAGAAGCATCGAAATGCCCTTGTTCTATTGCGCCAACAACATACAAGGCACATTGAACATGATGGAGGCAGCAAGACAGAACAAAGTAAAGACCTTTGTGTATGCTTCCAGTTCCTCAGTTTATGGAGATGAAGCCCATCTTCCGAAAAAAGAAGGTGTAGAGGGTAACTTGTTATCTCCATACGCCCTCAGCAAACGTGCTGACGAGGAGTGGGCCAAGCAATACACCAAACATTATGGATTGAAGACTATAGGCCTTCGCTATTTCAACGTGTTTGGCCGTCGCCAAGACCCAAATGGTGCCTACGCAGCTGTGATTCCCAAGTTTATCAAGATGCTGATTAACGATGAACAGCCCACTATCAATGGTGACGGCAAACAGAGCCGCGACTTCACTTATATTGAGAATGTGATTGAGGCTAATCTCAAAGCTTGTCTTGCTCCCGATGAGGCTAGCGGCGAGGCCTTTAATGTGGCCTACGGTGGTCGTGAATACTTGATTGACATTTATTATGACCTCACAAAAGCTTTGGGCAAAAATATAGAGCCTAACTTCGGTCCTGACCGTCCTGGCGATATCAAACACTCTAATGCCGACATCAGCAAAGCAAAACGTCTTTTGGGCTATGATCCTGAGTATGATTTTGCCCGTGGATTGAATGAGGCTATTGAATGGTATAAAGCTAATCTATGAGGTTAGCGGTTATGGGTTAGCGGTTACGGGTTAGCGGTTAGCGAGCCGCGACAAAAATCGCTAAACGCTAACCGCTAAACACTAACCGCTAATCGATAAAAACAAACAACATGAACAAGTTTTCTTTTTTCGACTTAAGAGTTTACCAAGAATCAAAGGCACTAGTTAAAGAAGTCTACAAACTTCTTCAAAAGTTTCCCAAATATGAAGTTTATGCATTGGGTGACCAACTGCGTAGATCTTTGATTTCGGTACCATCGAACATTGCAGAAGGTTCTGGTAGGTTTTCGATTAAAGAAAAAATTCATTTCTTAGAGATAGCATACGGATCTCTTGCAGAATCTTTATGTCAGCTTGATATAGCGCATGATTTAGAGTATATTACTGACGAAGAATTTGACAAGGAACAAGAAAGAATAAATATTATAGGAAAGCAGTTGTCAGGTTTGCATTCTTCCTTCGAAAAACAGTTAGAATCCCCCAAACCCACTAACCGCTAACCCCTAACCCCTAACCGCTAAACAATTAAAAACACTATAACAATGAAAGACACTAAAATCTGTGTAATCGGTCTCGGTTACGTCGGCCTGCCTTTGGCACGCCTTTTCTCAACCAAATACCCCACCGTGGGTTTCGACATGAACCAAAAGCGTTGCGATGCTCTCATGGCTGGCCACGATGCCACACTTGAAGTGAGTGACGAACTGCTACAGGATGCCATCAACAACCATGGCTTCGTCTGTACCAGCGACATCGAGAAGATCCGCGACTGCAATTTCTATATCGTCGCAGTTCCAACCCCTGTGGATAGCGACAACAACCCCGACCTTACGCCTCTCGTAGGTGCCAGCACCACCGTGGGCAAGGTCATCGGCAAAGGTGATGTGGTAGTCTATGAATCTACCGTCTATCCGGGTGTGACCGAAGACGAATGCATCCCCGTAGTGGAAAAGGTTTCTGGCTTGAAGATGAATGTAGATTTTTATGGTGGCTACAGCCCTGAGCGTATCAATCCAGGCGACAAGCAACACACCGTGGAGCACATCAAGAAAGTGACTTCTGGTTCCACTCCTGAAATTGGTAAGTACGTTAACGAAGTTTATGCCAGTGTTATCACGGCTGGCACCCACCTTGCTCCGACCATGAAGGTGGCCGAAGCTGCAAAGGTAATTGAGAATTCTCAGCGCGACATAAACATCGCTTTCGTAAACGAACTCTCAAAGATTTTCAATAAAATGGGAATTGATACCCTTGATGTGTTGGAAGCCGCTGGCACCAAATGGAACTTCCTGCCCTTCCGTCCTGGTCTGGTGGGTGGCCACTGTATCGGTGTTGACCCCTATTATCTGGCCCAGTGTGCTCAGCGTCACGGCTACAACCCTGAAATCATCCTCGCCGGTCGCCGGATGAACGACAGCATGGGCGAGTATGTGGCCACGGAGACCATCAAGCTGATGCTGAAGAAAGGTATCCAAGTGCTGAATAGCGACATCCTTATCCTTGGCTTCACCTTCAAAGAAAACTGCCCTGATGTGCGCAACACCAAAGTCATCGATATCTACAAGGCCTTGAAGGAGTATAACCTCAATATCACCATTTACGATCCATGGGCCAATCCTGCTATCGTGAAGCACGAGTATGGTATTGAAGTCACCAACGAACTGCCCAAGAAGAAGTTTGACGCCTGCATTGCTGCCGTGGCACACAAGAAATTTGAGGGTTTGGATGTCCCCGGCTTGTTGAAGGACAAGCATGTGGTGTTTGATGTGAAGTGCACGTTGGACCGCAAGCTTGTCGACGGAAGGTTGTAATCCTATGCGTTCCCAAGGGTTGCGAGGAATTAAAAGATTGAGTACTTTTGCATTATGAAACAAACAATAATATGGCATACAACGCAATAGACATAGCAAAAAAGATAGTCTGCAAGACAGATGTGGAGCATGGAGACACGCTATCTAATCTCAAATTACAGAAGTTGTTGTATTACATGCAGGGGTTTCATCTGGCTTTTTTTGACGAGCCGTTCTTTTACGAGTCTATTGAGGCATGGACCTATGGACCTGTTGTGCCAGTTGTGTTTCAAGAGTTCAAAAAATACAAGAAACGCTCTATCAATCCTGACAACTATCATGATGATTTAGTGCTTACCGACGATGAGCAGCAGATGTTTGACATGGTGTACAGCGAATACAACCGCTATTCGGCCGTGGCTTTGATGAACATGACGCACACTGAAGGTCCATGGAAGGACCATAACATTGGCGATGTTATCACAAATGAAGAGTTGCACGCATTCTTCTTGACCCAGATTAACCATGACGAACCATTTAAGACCGACGAATTTGGCCGTATTGTCTTGTCGGACAAAATGATAGAATCCGTTCATAAGGCCGAACAGAGTCTTGCCGCTGGCACATGCCTTACCGAAGAGATGTTTCAAGTCCGCTTTGCGAAATGGCTTTAGAAATCCTTTACAGTCCGCAGTTTTCGGACAATCTTGAAGCCATCTTGTCCTATTTTGATGAGCGCAATGGTAGCGACACATATAGCCGCAAGTTGTTTCGCATGATTCATGAGCAGATTCTTCTGCTTGCAACGATGCCCGAGATAGGACGGCTCACCGACTTTCATGGTGTTCGGATACTCTTTGTGGAAAACTATGGTATAGAATACCAGATTCGCGACACGGCTATTCTTGTTGTTGACATATATTCTTGTCGAACAGACCCAGCCAAACACCGCTTCAAGAAAAAGTAGAATCGCACTTAGATCCATGCCAAGGTAGTCCCCTCGCAGACGCAGAAAATATCGTTCTAGAACGTGAAAGAGTTTTTGAATTGTTTTAAGGCCTTGAAAGACTATCTCCTCCTCCTCATTCCGTTTATAATCGTTGGGCCAATCCTGTCATCCTAGAGGATGAATATGACATTGAAGTGGTGATTGAGTTGCCCAAACAAAAGTTTTATTCGTGTATTGCAGTATTGCTGCTGTGGCGCACAAGAAGTTTGAGGGATTGGACATCAAAGGCATGCAAAAAGGCAAGCATCTCGCAAGCTACAGCAAGCCCTTTGACCTTGCAAACACCTTGCCAAAAGAAAAGTAATACAAATGGCTCTTCACTACAGCAAATATTATAAAGTTCCTCATCGTTCCTTCTTTCAGAAAGGAGTGTTCGATGGTATGCTTGATGTGGATTCACATCTTCATATTGACCCTTTGCTGTTGAAGAATTGTCCAGTGCCCGAGTTTGTTGGTGCATACGATGAGTTTTTGGACTATTTTAACAAGTTTCTTCATTTAGTGCCTTATGTTAGGATAAATAATAATAGTGATAGATTTTATCATCAGATTGTAAACCGATTCACGTTCAAGGAGATTTCAAACACGGGATTAGGCTTTTCAAAAACCAACACAAATGGCAGAGGTATTAGTGGAGCGCTTTCGCAACAATTGGCCGATACTGCCATTGACATAATCTCGGCAGGCTATGAAGATTCTGAAATCTTTTTGCTGATGCCAATTTTTGAAGACAATATTTCGATGGACAGAATCAGTGACATGACTATCGCTATCCTCATTCGAAGAATTGTCACTTACACTGCTCGCATGGCTGCTGAACTGGGTATTAAAACGACGAAGTTCACAACACAAACAAGTGATGAGCCAATATTGTTGCCAGTTTATAATCGAAAACCGGTGTTGTTCTTACCCACAATAATACTTGCCAACATGCCCATTGCCACAAGTTACGAGGACATAGACAGCATTGTGAATTATACCACTCGGTTGAAACGACGTGTGGCCGAAGCCATTGGAGTTAGTTGGAACCAATATCGCTTCTACAAGAAAAACGATTGGAAAAACGCCATTTTCAACAATCCCAAAGGGTATCAAGTGGCTATGAATTATTTTAAGGGATTGAAAGCGGTTTCGTATGATTTTAGCGAAGACAAGAATGACGAATATTTAACTGCTCGGTTGCAGGATATGGCTACTGATTTGCCATTGGACCTTCTGCAATATTTTAAGGGTGATAACCCCAAAGGTGTTTTTCAGGTTGTTTGTGCAATAATAGAACAGTTTAAGAAGCTTGTGGAAGACAACTATATGTGGAGAATCTTCAACCGCAAAGAACGTAAACCAGACGAGACTGATTGGCAGTATTATCTGCTAACTGTGGCCGACACATATATTAAAGCCTCTGACGCTGATGTAGATATAACACGCGAAAACAATTCAGGGCCTGGTTTACTTGATTTTAAATTCACACAAGGTTCAAAGGGTAAAACAGTGGTTGAGATAAAACGTTCAAGTAATCAAGACCTTCTACATGGTTATGTTTGCCAGTTGCCTGATTATTTTAAGGCTGAATCTGCTGAATATGGAATCTTTATGATTATCAAGGAGAGTGAAGTGGATTTGAGTAGAATTGAAAGTGCATTTGAACACAAAAAAACAATGGAAGCGAAAGGAGAGCAGACATTCCCTATCATTGTAGTTGATGCTGTACCAAAGGCTTCAGCAAGTAAAAAACAGAAAAACAATTGAATATGGAAAAAGGAATTTATGGCCTTGCCTTTCTCCAATATAATTTTGAAAGGTTTCATCACGACATAATTGATGCTTATATTCCGCTCTTTTGTCATTGTTTGGTAGTAATGCAGGCAGAAACAGCAGAGATGTTGGCCATTCGCAATAGTTTGAAAGATGAGTATGGCCTGACTAATATTACGGATGGAGCCATAATCAGTATTTTTGATAGGATGACCAAAGAAAAGTATGGCCTCCTTAAATTGCAAGATGGAATCTATTTCGTCAATAAGGAAAAGGTTGCTGTAGAAGGAAACAAACACCCAAAAGACAATTTGGTTGCTGGTTTTGACGAAATGGTAGACAAAATTGAGGCATATTCAAAAGATTTTCCTGTTGCATTTAATAAGCAGCAAATTGAGGAAGGACTTCTCCATTTTATGGATCAGTATGACGTTGACTTAACATTGGGGAATGTACAAGAATTGTGCGAACAACTGACCAAATACAAGAAAGAAGAAAAAAGGTTAAAATACATTATTTCTAAGTTCTTAATAGAAGCCGATAAAAATGAGCCAGAAACAGTAAACCTAATGGTTAAGTTGGCAAAAGGTCATGCTATTTCATCTTTGGTTTGTCTGCAAGATTTAAATAAGATGAATGGCAATCTTAAAGAAGTTGAAGTCTATTTGGATGCACCTATTATCTTTAATCTTCTTAAACTCAACGATGAAGCCAACTATCATTTAGCCAATGAACTGATGCAACTGTTGCAAGACAACGGTGCCAAGTTTTGCATTTTCAATCATAACTACAATGAGGTTGTCTGTACGATGACAGATGCCCGTGACAGGCTTCTTACAAATAATTATGACCTTCGAAAGAGTTCGCGTTTATTAAAGATGGCCCATCGAGAGGGAATAACTGGTATGCAGATAGACGTGAAACTTCAAGAGTTTTCTACCATTTTGGAACAATGGAAAGTGGAAATCAAGGGTCGTCCTGACCTTCAAGAAGGAGGCTATGATATTGATGTAATAACCCTTTCTGAAATCATAAAGGATGTTTATACCAACAAAGGTACGCGCAACTTATTTTATAACGAGCTTAATATGCTCGACAATGATGTCAACTCGATAACATATATCTATAGGCTTAGGGGTAATGTTGCGTGTACAAGTCTCAAAAATAGCAAAGCACTTCTTCTGTCAACCAACAGAGTAATCTCATCGGCTTCGCACGACAAACGTATCAACATTCTCAATCATGCCATACCTGCTTGTTCTACGGATGTTTTTCTTTCAACTATTATGTGGACAAATTACCCGTCGTCCAGCGATGGCCTCAATCAGAAACTTCTGATGAGTGAATGTTATAATGGTGTAGAGATAGATGACCAATTGATGATGCGTTTTTACGACCAGTTGAAACAACAACAAAGTAACGGTCAAATTTCTGAGGCTCTTTTTCTTCAAGCAACAACTTCAAATATTGCACTTAAACTGTTGGCTGACCGCACATTGAATGATATCAATGCATATACTGATAGAACTGCCTCGGAAGTATTGGAGATTATCGAAGAAGCCCACAAATCTGAATTGGATGCTTTGGAAGAAAAACTGAACAAAGAAAAAGCGGATTTGCAAGCGGAAGCAGATAAAATGCATGAAAGCGACCAGAATACTATAAAAGGGCTACGTGAGGATTTGACCTATCATAAAAAGAATATTGAAAAACTGTCAAACTCATTGGCTAGTATTATTACAGGTTTAATAATAGCCATGTTGTTTGCTGTTTTTCTTTCCGTTAAATTATATCCTAAACCTGAAAATTGTTCATTGCCTGTTATTTATCTATATTGGTTTGGGTGGATTTTGGTAGCATTTTGGGCAGTATTGAGTTGGTCGGGAATAATACCGCAAAAGGCTCAAATACATAGAATAGTTAAGGAATGGCTTTTTAAAAAGTTAAACAATTGGTTAAATAAGAAGGAGTAAACAATACAGCGACCTTCCAGTCTTCCCTCGCTGCCAGTACCGCAACTAGTGCTAAAAGGTCATCCATACAGCCTTGAAGGCTCTGTAATATAAGCAAGTAGGCAGCCCTATGGTCTCTCAGATATGGTTCAATTCCCAACGAGTTCTATCACCTTTTCAAAACAAAACGAATGATTAAAACCGACAATATATAAACATCTCAGTACCATCCGTTTAACAGCTTGAAATTTTTTTCTTATCTCTCCCTTTATCTTCGGCTTGTATTAGCTGATTTGAGCCAAATACAACCAAATAGGGAAAATGTTACAGATTTTTATCAGTACTTATCTTTGTACAACTGGTACAAATCATACTATATAAACTCTAAATTTCCATTTTCAATTGTCTTTCAACTCTCAACTAAAAAATACTATCTTTGTAAGCAAATATGAAGTGATTTTTTCAACCTAAAGTTGTGAACACTCTTCACAACATGCTTATGGTCAGTTTATTGTCACCACAAATTGTTACTGACCGAGCGAAGCTATAATCAATTGAAAGTCTGCCGCAAAAATTTACCATAAAACACACAACCTCAATATTTTAAAATCAGAAACTCTAAACCGAAGAGATTGTCCACAAGTGATATATAATAGTTTTCAAATTAACAACGAAATATTAAATTATGAAAAGAGCTTTAATAACTGGTGTGACTGGTCAAGATGGGTCATACCTTTCTGAATTTCTATTAGAAAAAGGCTATGATGTTCATGGCATCATCCGTCGTAGCTCCGTTGACTTCCGTGAGAGGATAGCTCACCTTGAGGGCAAACCCCATTTTCATCTGCACTATGGCCACATGGGCGACTCCATGAGCCTCATCAAGGTGATTGGCAAGGTGCGCCCTGATGAAATCTATAACCTTGCGGCGCAGAGCCACGTGCAGGTGAGCTTTGATAGCCCGGAGTTCACAGCTGACGTGGACGCCACTGGCGTGCTTCGTGTGCTGGAGGCCGTGCGCGCTGCCGGTTTGGAAAAGACCTGCCGCATCTATCAGGCTTCCACTAGCGAATTGTACGGCAAGGTGGAGGAGGTGCCCCAAAACGAGAACACGCCGTTCCATCCCTATTCCCCTTACGCCGTGGCCAAGCTGTATGGCTACTGGATTGTGAAGGAGTATCGTGAGGCGTACGACATGTTCTGCTGTTCGGGAATATTGTTCAACCATGAGTCGGAACGGCGTGGCGAGACTTTCGTAACGCGTAAAATCACATTGGCCGCTGCTCGTATCTCACAAGGTTTGCAGGACTGTCTCTATCTCGGCAACCTCGACAGTTTGAGGGACTGGGGCTATGCCAAGGACTACGTGGAATGCATGTGGCTCATCCTCCAAAACGACAAGCCCGAGGACTTTGTCATCGCCACGGGGGTGCAGCACTCGGTGCGCGAGTTCACGGAATTAGCCTTCCGCCATGCGGGAATCGAGCTGAAGTTTGAGGGCAAGGGCATTGACGAGAAAGGTGTCTGCGTGAAGGGCCCCGAGAAACTCATCGGTAAGACGCTGGTTGCGGTCAGTAAGGACTTCTACCGTCCGACAGATGTCGTTAATCTTTGGGGTGACCCGACGAAGGCCAAAGCCAAGTTGGGCTGGAATCCGAGCAAAACCAGTTTCGAGCAATTGGTGAAGCTGATGGTGGATAGCGACATGGCCAAGGTGGCCGCCGAAGGCGCTGCGGCGAAAGTGAGGATGAACTTAGCCGAGTATTTGGAAAAAGGTATTGTTAAATAATCATTATAATCATGTTAGACAAGAATTCGAAAATTTATGTTGCTGGCCATACGGGCTTGGTGGGTTCAGCAATTTGGAATAACCTGAAAAAACGTGGATACAACAATCTGGTTGGTTTGACCATCCAGGAGATGGATTTGACGAACCAGGTTGCCGTGAAGGAGTTTTTCGACAGAGAAAAACCCGATGCCGTGGTGCTGGCAGCAGCCTTCGTTGGTGGTATTATGGCAAATTCGCTGTACAGGGCTGATTTCATCATGGTGAATATGAAGATTCAGTGTAACATCATCAGCGAAGCATACGCCCATGGGGTTAAGAAACTCCTCTTCTTAGGCAGCACCTGCATCTACCCCAAAGAAGCTCCTCAGCCCATGATTGAGGATTATCTGCTCACTGGTCCGTTGGAGTACACGAATGAGCCGTATGCCATTGCAAAGATTGCTGGTCTGAAGATGTGCGAGAGCTATAACTTGCAGTATGGTACTAACTTTATAGCCGTGATGCCCACAAACCTCTATGGCCCTAACGACAACTTCCATTTGGAGAACAGCCATGTCATGCCTGCCATGATGCGTAAGGTGTATCTGGCGAAACTCATTCATGAAGGCGCTTGGGAGAAGATTGCCATCGACTTGAATAAGCGTCCCGTTGAAGGCGTAAGCGGTTCTGCTTCAAAGGAAGAAGTGTTGAAAGTGCTGGCCAAGTATGGCATTTCTGACAATAAGGTGGTACTGTGGGGTACAGGTACTCCACTTCGAGAATTCCTGTGGAGCGAGGAAATGGCAGATGCCTGTGTTCATATCTTGATCAATGTGGACTTCAAGGATGTGATCGGAATCGAGAAGTATTCCAGCGTGCATTATGGGAATGCTGCAGACGGTGTTGTGGACAGAGACCATACCGCAGGACGTGGAGGTGCCATTCCTTCGTTGGGTGAGATCCGTAATTGCCACATCAATGTGGGCACGGGCAAGGAACTTACCATCCGTCAGCTTTCTGAACTGGTAGTCAAAGCTGTGGGCTTTGAAGGCGAAGTGGAGTTTGATGCTTCCAAGCCGGATGGCACCATGCGTAAGATGATTGATGTGAGCAAGCTGCATTCCCTTGGTTGGCATCACAAGATAGAGATTGAGGAAGGCGTGCAAAAACTGTTTGACTGGTACAAGGAAAGCCTTAAAGCCTAAGTCTGTTTCTCAAATAGAGACCAATATGCGAAACAACCATATCGTAATCATGGCCGGGGGCATAGGTAGCCGTTTCTGGCCGTTGAGTACTCCTGAATATCCCAAGCAGTTCATCGATATTTTGGGTTGTGGCCGTACTTTGATCCAACTCACTGTCGACCGTTTCAAAGGTATCTGTCCGATGACCAACTTTTGGGTGGTGACCAATGCGGCGTATGTGGAGATAGTACGTCAGCAACTGCCCGATATTCCCGAATCCCATATCCTTGCTGAACCCGCTGCACGCAATACGGCACCTTGCATTGCATGGGCTTGTTGGCGCATCAAGGCGGAAGATCCTGAGGCCAATGTGGTGGTAACACCAGCCGATGCCGTGGTGATGAACCCCGAAGAATTCAGAAGGGTGATCAAGAATGCACTGGATTTCACTGCTGAGAGTGATGCTATCGTCACCATTGGTATTAAGCCTTCAAGGCCTGAGACGGGTTATGGTTATGTGGAATCGGCGGATACCGTCAAGGGAGAGATTAGAAAAGTGGCTGCTTTTAAGGAAAAACCACAACTTGAAGTGGCCGAACGCTATGTGAAAGCCGGCAATTATCTTTGGAATGCAGGTATCTTCGTGTGGAATGTCAATACCATCACGGAGGCCTTAACCACTTATAAGCCGAACATCGCTGCCGACATGGAACGGATGAAGACTGCCGATGATGTGAAAACCATCTTCCCGCAATGCGAGAAAATCTCCATTGACTTCGCGGTGATGGAACCCGCTGCCGCTGATGGTAAGGTGTACACCCATCCTGCGGATTTCGGTTGGAGTGACCTGGGCAACTGGGCCTCTTTGTATGACAAGCTTCAGCATGATGCAGACGGCAACGGTAGTATCGGCAATGTCCATCTATATGAATGCCATAACTGCGTGGTACATACTGAGGACGCAAAAAAAGTAGTGCTTCAAGGGCTGGAAGGATATATCGTGAGTGAGAAAAACGGACAGATACTTGTGTGCAGATTAAGCGAAGAGCAAAGGATAAGGGTGTTTTCCGCAGAATGATTAAGTGTTGTCATCAATCTTTTATCACCGCTATCTAAAGCAACCCTAAGAAATTTGCAAACCCTTTTTGAAAGCAATCATTAGAATTTTATGAATGTTTAGATTATCTTTATTATCATCTAATGTATAATCCATAATAGAGAAAGCTATTATTCTATTCAGAATATCATGTGAAATCATACGCGTGTTGTGAGAATCTTTCTCAAATAAGGATAGTTTTGATAATCTTATCTCTTGACAGAGGTTTACAAAACATATTATGTTTGGAAAATTACATAATGTTAAATCTTTAATAGACACTATAGAATAATCTTATTATGAGAGTTTTGTCAAGAATTAATAGTGGGAGCCAAAGGACTGTAACCATAAAAAAGAATATCCTATTGTCATTCTTGATAAAAGGAATAAGTATACTTACTTCGTTTCTTTTGGTTCCACTTACTTTGGGGTATGTTACGTCTGAAATTTATGGTGTATGGCTAACTATATCTTCTATCCTTCATTGGATGACATATATGGATGTAGGTTTTACACTTGGATTAAAGAACAGACTTGCTGAAGCATTGGCAAAAAATGATTATGAACGTGGGAGGGGACTTGTATCAACAACCTATTTTATGATGATCGTAATATTCGTCCCTTTTTCTATTCTTCTCATTGTGGCAAGCCCTTTTATTAATTGGTGTAGCATATTGAATGTCTCGCAGCAATATTCAGATACCATTTGTATAACTATCCAAATCCTTTCTCTCTTCCTCTCATTGCAAATGATAGTTAATGTCTTTGTGGCAGTCGTTGCTGCGCATCAAAAGACAGCGCTTTCTCAACTTTTTCAGGTCATTGGTCAAGTATGCTCACTAATTATCATTGCCTGTATGTCAAAGTTCATTGAGCCATCGTTGGTCAACCTTACTTTTGCATACTCCCTTATGCCTATAGTTATTGTTGCATTAGCTTCTTTGTATTTCTTCCGAGGATCTATGAATTATATAGCCCCAAACTATAAATCTGTTGATAAACGCTACATCCGTGATCTGTGGAATCTTGGTGTAAAGTTCTTTATCATTCAAATACAGATGATAATACTTTACCAATCTACGAATCTTCTTATTTCACACATAGATGGCCCTGAAGCAGTAACTCAGTATAATGTAGCATATAAATTACTTAATATTATTTCGATGGTTTATATGATTATACTCGGTCCGTTATGGCCGGCATTTACTGATGCTTATGCAAAAGACGATTATAAATGGATGAAAAATATATATCGTAAAATGTCACTTTTTTTTATTATTCTATGTGTCGTAATAGTAGTTGTCACATTAATGTCACCCTTAATTTATAGATTATGGGTGGGTGATAAAGTTTCGGTACCTTTAATTCTTACAATTCTTGTCGCTTTATATACCATGTTACATAGTTGGGACACTTTACAAGTTATGCTGATAAATGGTGTTGGGACGGTTAAATTACAATCATACGTGGTACTCATAGGTATTATACTCCATATTCCATTGTCATTGTTTTTAGGACGATATATTGGAATATTAGGTGTGGTGGTTTCCATGTGTATTATAAACTTTATTTACTCTTGTTTTTTTACTATTCAAATAAACAAAATCATTAACCAAAAAGCATCTGGTATTTGGTTACAATAAAAACTAAATTATATGATTAAAAATTTGTTACGAAAACGGCGCTTTTATCAAAAGCTTTCAGCATTGAAGGCTATGATGAAACAATACTTGCCTTTGAAATCTGATTTAGGTGCTTGTGGCAGGAATGCTATTTTAGAATATCCCATTAGGTTCGAACATCCTCAAAGTGTTTTCATTGAGGAAAATGTAAAAATTCGTTCTGGTTGTCAAATCATCAATTCAGCATCTGAGAAGGTGGTAATAAAAAAATATACTGCAATCGCGGTTGGCTGTACTATTATTACAAATACACACAAAAGTGTTGTAACTATTCCTCATATTTTACTTGGTGCATCACATATTAGTGATAAGAGTACCGATATTATCATAGAAGAGGACGTTTGGATTGGGGCAAATGTCACATTACTTGCAGGTGCATGTCTTCGCCGAGGTTGTATTGTAGGGGCAGGTGCTATAGTTTCTAAAGAGGTTCCCCCATATGCTGTTGTTGTTGGTGCACCTGCAAAGATAATTTCAAAAAAATTTGAATTAGAAGACGTGCTAAAACATGAAGCTGCACTTTATCCAGAAAGCCAAAGATTAAGCAAGAGCTATTTGGAACTTGTTTTTTCCAAATATTATAATGGCCTAAAAACCTTCGGTAGTGCAATGGAAATAACGGAAATAGCCTTAGATAAAATCAACAATTACAAACGTCATATAGACTTTGTGGAACCTGAGATGGCTTAAGCATGAATAAAATGAAAAATCTCAGTACTTTTGATTTGGGAATAAAAACTAAAACTTTTAAGTGGTGGGCGTTTTTATATGTCCTTATTATCCTATTTTGCTTTTACCCATACGAGTTTTATAGTGTTTACTTTCCCTTCCTTCCAGACAAGAGCTATACAATGGGAATCTTTTTCTTTTTGTTTACTATTCCTTTTCTTATGGCAAAGAGGATTGAATATAGCACAATCTATTCTGTATTAGCTGTTTTCTTTGTACAATGGATGGGGTTCTTCATAACAGGTATAGCTCATAGCAACATTTATCCAATCCTTGGAACCAGCATTAATATGCTATTAGCATTTGTATTAGTTGTATTTGTCAGTAGTTATTTGGGATTGATTAATTTCTACGACAAGTATAACCAATGGATTTTGTTAATGGCTGTCTTAGGTTGTATAACTTTTGTTCTTGTAATTACTATAAACTATAAGCCTATTAGTATAGCTCTTGATAGAGCTGACGGTCGTCTCATTTATAATTATCTTTTGACTTTTTCAAAATCAGATGAAGAATGGACAGGCATAATGCGTTATGCAGGTTTCTTCGATGAGCCTGGCGCAATTGCTTGCTGGGGTATGTACGCCATGATTATTAATAGGCTTTTTGTTAAAAGCCGTAGGATTGAATTATTCCTTATTATTAGCTTATTGTTTACGTTATCACTGGGGTTCTATATTCAATTAGTGGCTTACTTAGTGTTTTTTCTTGTTACAAAGAAAAACATAGGACAAAGTGTTTTTCTTGCATTCTTGGTAGGAATGACTATTTGGGCAATAAGTTTGACAAAAGATTTGGAAAACAATCAAATTTATGAACATACATTTGGGCGTGTTGAAAAAATTTTTGACCAAAGACGTGATAACTCAAATACAATTGCGGTAGACGATCGAACTGTTCTTACAGAAAATGCTCGGAAAGAATTTATAGAAAATCCAATATTTGGAACATCACGTTCAAATGTGAGAGTAGGAAATAATATATATGAGACATTGGCGCTGTATGGTGTTGTCGGTTCGACTTTTATTTTATTTCCATTTTTGCTACTTATTATTTGGGGGATTAAATATAAAGATTACACGTTGCTTAAGTGTAGTATTGTTATGGTTTTAGGGTTTACCCATCGCCCATTTCATCCAAATGTTCTCTATTGCTTTATTATTTACAGCATAATTGTCATGTACAAGCAAAAGAGACTCTATCAGAACGTTATTACATCAAAGCCATAAATGTACTATGTACGATTTCATATTATTCGAAAACTGGCATCAAGCCACAAACCATCTCAAGGATGTTGGTATAATAGCTTCGATGTTACGTGACTGTGGATATACTGTTGCGGTAGCTGACGTATATCATAATATTATTAATGAGGATTATATAAATGATGTTCCCGTTATTAATATTCAGCACCACGTCTCTTTTATTGCTTATCCAAAGACTGGTTTATTGTCATTATGGCCTTTTAGGAAAACAATTGGTGCTATTAATATGAATAGAGAAGCCCGACACCTAAAAGGGGTAATGAAAGAACTTGAAGGGTCATATAAGCATTTGTATTGTGGTTCGTACTATGTTAAGATGCCTATCAGTTGGTTGCGACTTATTCCTTCAGAAACGTCGGTTTTTTTCTGGGGTCTTAGAAGTTCTCGTTTGGTACAATATAAGAGAAAAGCTTATGATGTGGAAGGGATGCGCTCTTTCTTTTTGAGAAGATATTTTAATCAACATCAGAATCTAAAGTTTTTTGTATCGGATCAGCTGATTTATGATGAGTTCTTACAATTAGGGATATCCCCAGAACGTTTAGTTATTAGGCCAGAACGCTTTATCGAGGATTATTCGGAACCAATAAAAAAAGACAACAGCTTTCTTTCCTTACTTTCAATTGGCTCTTTGAGACCAGCAAAAAGAATAGAAAGAATAGTTCAAGCAATTAAAGTAATTAATGACCAAGAGATTTTCTATACAATTGCAGGGTGTGCATCTTCTGAATATGAGGCCGTCATTGAAAAAGAGATTGGAGAGAATCGCGAGAGGATAAATAGACTCAATTACCGACTTTCAGAAGACGATTTTCAATCACTAATAAAGAATGCTGATTTTTTAGTGCTATGTGATCGACCGCAAGCGTCCAATGTTACCAATGGTACTATGAATGAAGCATTGTTGGCTGGTGTACCGATTATAGCCCCTAATTATGACCCTTATAAGTATTTTATAGAAAATTACAAAGTGGGAATTATGTATGACCCTGGCGATGAACATAGTCTGGTTAACGCAATATTGAGGGCTAAAAGGGAGGGAAATGCAGCATTCTCACCATCTATCCATAAATATCAATCGCTGTTTTTGAGAAAAAACATTGTCGCAGAGTTCTCTAATTCTTTAAAAAATGTATTGAAATAATTTATGGCAAAATCCATGCAGCGCAAGTTAACAATTATATACGGTTCATATAAACCAAACATCGCACCCACGAATCGTTTCATCTCTTTTTTGCGAGGATTAGACGAGCTGGGTGTTGAGACCATGGTGGCATTTATCTATCCGAATGAACAAAAAGATAGAATGGATTCCAAGGGGTTATCCAATATCCACTTTACGTATTTGTGGAAAGACGAAAGACATGATAATAAGGTGGTAAAGTATTTACGGTCTTTTGTTGCTGCGTGGAGGTATTCATGTGCATTAGAGAAAGGCACTAAAGTACTTTTGTTCGGAGGAAGCGAGTATCTGCCTTTTTTTACACGAAGGAAAGACTTGTCGGTATATCAAGAGAGAACCGAGCATTATAATGTCGCAAAGCTCAAACCATGGTTTTTACAAAAACGGTATCTGAAATCAGTGTGTAGTCTTCAGGGATTGTTTGTGATTTCAACTGCTCTTCGAGACGCATTCTTACAAATAGGTGCTAAGAATGTGGTTGTCGTTAATATGACGGTGGATGCAAAACGGTTTGTGGGCATTGAAAAACAAGAAGTTGAATACCCATATATTGCATATTGTGGGTCGGCATCAAACAATAAAGACGGAGTTGATGACTTGATAAAGGCTTTCGCTCTAGTGCATGAAAGATATCCAAAAATGAGACTTTTTATCATAGGGAAGGCACCAAGTAAAACCGACGAATCGGGTAATATTGGGCTGGTTCATCAGTTGGGCTTAGATAACGTGGTTGTGTTTACGGGAATTGTACCATCGGAACAAATGCCTCAGATGTTGGTGAATGCGAAGATTGTGGCGTTGGCGCGTCCTGATAGTTTACAAGCAAGATGCGGATTCCCGACCAAGTTGGGGGAATATCTGCTGTCGGGCAATCCCGTTGTGGTGACCCGTGTCGGCGACATCCCTTTGTTCTTGGAAGATGGGAAAACAGCACTTTTATCTAACCGGCGAGATCCGAAAAATTTTGCTGAAAAACTTCTTTGGGTTTTAGACCATGAGAAGGAGGCAGAAACTATTGGACAAGCAGGACGTGAAGTTGCTTTACGCCATTTCAATTATAAAACCGAAACAGAAAAGATAGTTAATACAATATTCTTTGATTAATCATGAAGATACTGATTGCGGGCGATTACTGTCCCCAAGACAGAATTGCTAAACTAATTGATAATGATGAGCCGGTGATGTCAGATGCTGTTGTTCGGCAAATTAAGAGCGTAGACTATGCCTTGGTAAATTTCGAGTGTGCAGTTGCAGACTCCACAATGAAGCCTATTCCTAAATGTGGCCCTCATTTGGGCTGTACGGAAAAGGCAGTATCGGTATTAAGTGAGGCGGGCTTCAATGGTGTGACTTTGGCCAATAACCATTTCCGTGATTATGGAAGCGAGGGTGTAAAACGGACGATAGAGGTGCTGGACAATGTCGGTATTGACCATGTAGGTGGAGGAAATGATATAGAGGAGGCTACTGCAATATTGTACAAGCAGATAAAAGGAAAAACAGTGGCTTTTATCAATATTTGTGAGAATGAGTTTTCAATTGCTGATGAGAACAGAGGAGGCTCCGCACCGCTTGATACGATAGATGTGTGTCATCGCATTACTGCAGCTCGCAAAGTTGCTGATGTTGTAGTGGTTATTATACACGGAGGACACGAACATTTCCAATATCCCAGTCCTCGGATGACGAAATTATATAGGTTCTTTATTGAGGTTGGTGCCGATGCTGTTGTAAACCATCATCAGCATTGTTATAGCGGATATGAAATGTATCTAGGTAAACCTATTGTCTATGGTCTTGGTAATTTTTGTTTTGACGACCCGAAGAAGCGAGCTGGGATTTGGAATGAAGGTTATATGGTTGTGCTTGATTTTACAGGTTCAGGTATTCAGCTTGAACTTATCCCCTATATTCAGTGTGATGAAGAACCAAATGTTGAACTAATGGAAGGATCGAAGTTACAAGCGTTTTGGCAGATGGTAAGATGTATCAGCGATACCATTAATGATGAGCATCTGTTACAGCAAGAGTATAACCAATTTTTAAAACTCAGAAAACAACTTTTAATAACACCTTTTACCCCCTATTTCAATGAATATGTACAATTGGCCGCCGGTCACCATTACTTACCCTATTTAATACCAAAGAAGAAATTAGCAAAGATGCTGGGTGTTATTAGTTGCGAATCGCATAGAGACATACTAATCGAATCAATGAGAGAAAAGCTGAATAAATAACGTTATGAATTGGAAAAGAATATATAAAGCGGTCTCAAATCCTTCAGATTTGATTACTTATCTGATACTGAGAATGGGTTGGACAAAGCGTCTGAGCGATGAGCGCTTTCTTCGGATGATTTATTTTATAAAGTTTCATAAACCATTAAATTTGAAGAATCCGCAGACGTTCAACGAAAAACTTCAATGGCTAAAACTGAACGACCGGAAACCAGAATACACTATGATGGTTGACAAGTATGCCGTGAAAGATTATGTGGCAGGTATTATTGGGGAAAAATATATTATTCCTACTCTTGATGTGTGGGACAGGCCTGAGGATATTGATTGGAATAAACTACCAAATCAATTTGTGCTTAAGACAAACCATGATGGTGGTAATTTTGGTGTTGTGGTTTGTAAAGACAAGACAACTTTTAATAAAGAGAAGGCCATTAAAAGATTACGTGCATCTCTAAAAAGGAACGTATATATGTTTGGCAGAGAATGGCCCTATAAAAATGTTAATCGTAAAATTTTCGCAGAGCAATATATTGAAGATAATGCGTCAAATGATTTGCCGGATTATAAATTCTTTTGCTTTGATGGAGAAGTAAAAGCCCTTTTCATAGGAACAGAACGAGAGTCGAAAGATGTGAAATTTGATTTTTTTGATGCAGATTTCAACCATTTGGACATAGTACAAACACATCCCATGTCGGGCAAAACGATACCTAAACCAGAAAATTTCGAGGAGATGAAAGAGATTGCTACAAAGCTTTCTAAAGGTATACCGCATGTCAGAGTGGATTTATATAATGTAAATGGCAGAATTTATTTTGGAGAAATGACATTCTACCATCATGGTGGCATGCAACCGTTCCATCCTGAACATTGGGATAAAGATTTTGGAGACTGGATAAAACTACCAATCAAATGAAAAGATATATTTGTTTTGTATTGTATAAGTGCTTTTTCTCATGGCTACCAGCCACAAATAACACATTGAAGGTTAGTAAGGTTATACGTTTTTTCCGTAGTTTGGTTGGAGGAGGGGCTTTAGACAAGCACGGGAAAAGTATTAATATAGAACGGGGTGCTAATTTCGGTTTTGGAAAGGATATCAGTTTAGGTGACTATTCTGGATTGGGTGTAAATTGTTATGTTCGCGGGCCTTTGGAAATTGGTGCTTATGTCAATATGGGACCAGATGTGCGAATTCTTACAATTAACCATAACACCGAAAGAACAGATATTCCTATGAAGGGACAAGGCTCTTTGCCTCCAAAGAAAGTTACAATTTGTGATGATGTATGGATTGGCGCTCGGGTCATCATTCTCCCTGGTGTGACAATTGGAAAAGGTTCAATAATCGCTGCTGGTGCAGTTGTGGCGAAGGATGTTCCAGAATATGCAGTAGTGGGAGGCGTTCCCGCAAAAGTCATTAAATACAGAAAATGAAGAAAGTCGTCACAATAGGAAGCTTTGGCTTTGGAGTTGGGAATCCAAGTGGACAACGTGTTAAAAGCCAGAATGTATATCAACTTTTAAAGGAGACGGGGAATAGCATCTCTTTTGTTGAGATGATTGGCATTTGGAAAAAGCCATGGGCGTTAATCCGAATGATCAAAGAAATATGGAATAGCGATGTGGCTTTCTGTATGCCTGCTCAAAGAAATCTTATTACGGTCTTTCCTTTCCTATGCAAGATGGCAAAATTTAGGAATATACCGGTACATTATGTTGTGGTTGGTGGTTGGTTGGCTGATTTTATCGAAAACAGAAAAAAATTACAGAAAATACTCTCTTCCATTGCAGGTATTCATTGTCAAACTCAAGAGTTAAGCGATACTTTGAGAGAGAAATACGGCTTTACTAATACCGATGTTTTTCCAAATTTTCGATTAACCGGCTTTCGATCAACTCCTCATCATACGCCAGGAGTATTGAAATTGGTTTTTATGGCGCGAATTAATAAGCTGAAAGGTTTAGATAATATTTTTTTTATAGGAGATTTGATAAAGCAAGCGAGGCTTGATAATATTTTCATTGATTTTTATGGCCCTATTTATGACGAAGATAAGTCATACTTTGAACAAAATCTAAAAAAGTATGATTTTATGAGGTATGTTAAATCGTTAGACCCTTCTGAGATATATCCAACCCTCGAGCAATATGATGCGATGTTGTTGCCAACTCATTACTATACCGAGGGTTTCCCAGGATCGGTTTTGGACGCATATATTTCAGGAATACCCGTCATCGTCACTAAATGGAAATATGCCACAGAATTTGTTGGTCAAGAACAATCGGGTCTAATTGTTCCATTTGATGACAATGGTACAGAGATGTTCAAGGAGATTTGTCGTATAAAAGAAGATGAAGACTTTTTAAACCAATTGAAACAAGGAGCCTCTATTAAATGGAAAGAGTATTCGCCTGACGTTGCATTGGAAAAATTAGAAATGTATTTGAATAATTAAAAAAGGAATATTATTAGTAGTAACGATATGATTACCGTTATCACACCCACATACAAGCGTTGTCAGTATTTAAAAAATGCAGTTGAATCAGTTCTGGCACAAACATATACTGATTTTGAATACATCATTATCGATGATAATCCTGCGGATTCTGCTGAACGAAAGTTGACAGAAGAAGTCATTCGCGGCTACTCCGACCCTCGAATCCGTTATATCCAAAACGAGAAGAACCTTGGTGGCTCAGGTGCCCGCAATGTAGGCATATTTCAAGCTAAAGGCGAATACATCGCCTTTCTTGACGATGACGACATGTATCTTCCAGATAGGCTGGAGGTGCAATACAAGAAAATGGTTGAGAATGACTGGGATGTGTCGGTAATGGATGGTGCCACATACAATTATGTTACAGGCGAGAAGCTTACCGAACGCCACCAACAATTGCGCAACGGGATGACCAAAGAAGAACTGATTCGTTCGCACTTGCTTTACCACATTTCCGGCACAAATAGTTTTATGTATCGTACGGAGTTTATCCAAAAAATCGGTGGCTTCGATGATGTGCCATCATGCCAAGAGTATATTCTGATGCAGAAAACTTTGGATGCCAATCCCAGCTTTGGATATATTCCAGAAATCCATATAAAAAACTTTCAACATCCAGGAGAACAATTGTCCACTGGCCCTAAAAAACTAAAGGGACAACAATTATTGTATGAAAACAAGAAAAGATATTTTCATTTGTTGTCTGCATCGGAAAGAAGACAGGTTACATGTCGACATCATGGTGTGTTGTTTTTCGTTTATTATAAAATGCATCAATATCCCAAGGCATTGTTGGAAGCCATAAAATGCTTCTTTTCAAGTCCAAAACATGCCATTGAATGGATGATGGAATATAAAGGTAAAATAACGGCATAATGACAGAAAATAAAAAACTCAGCACCACATTTAAACTGCTTCGTGCATTAGGCTTCAATTATTCGGAAGAAGAATACGGTGACGTTAGCCTTTGGCGTGTTATCAAACAATTCTTCAAAAATATTCATCTGAAGCATCTTGAGAAAATGCTAGACAGATTCTATCTTGAACCTTTTGCACCTCGTAAGTTGCGCCCAATGCTGATAAGAAAAATGGGCTGTCATGTGGGGGAAAATACATTCTTTGGAGACTATGTGAGGATGGATACCAGCTATGCGGATATGATATATATCGGAGATTATACACATATCACGAGCGGATGTAGGATTCTATGCCATCAGCGAGACTTGTCCAATTACTGCAAGGGGGATAATGCGGCAAGTTTAGGGTACAAAACAGGTGAAGTGCATATCGGCAAGGGCGTAATGGTGGGCATGGAAACGCTAATCATGCCAGGGGTGACTATCGGAGACGGTGCTATAATTGGCGCTGGTTCCATCGTTACGAAAGACATTCCTGCATGGACAATCGCTACCGGACGTCCAGCCAGAGTGGTTAAATCAATTCCAGAAAGAGAAATCGGATGAAAAAAGTATTAATCATCGCCGCCCACCCCGACGACGAAGTCCTCGGTGTCGGGGGAACTGTTGCCAAACTGTCAGCCAAAGGCATCGAATGTCATCTGCTGATAGTTACCGATGGCAGCTCGTCACAATATAGGGGTTCGGACAAATTGGCGGAAATCATAGCATCCAAGAAGCGAGAGACGCAAAACTGCGCCGATATCCTTGGCTTCAAGTCCATCCATTATGGCGGATTGCCCGACATGAAACTGGATGCCGTTCCCCATGTGGAAATCAACCAGGTGATAGAAAAAGTCATCGACGAACTTCAGCCTGATACGGTCTTCACCCATTTTTGGGGCGATGTCAACATGGATCATCAGAATGTCTATAAATCGACCTTGGTGGCCGTGCGCCCCGTGTTGGGTCAAGTGGTGAAAGAGTTGTACTGCTATCGTGTGCCTTCCTCAACGGAATGGACACCTAACAAGGAAGACACCATGTTTATGCCTAACTATTTCGTCGACATTCATCAGTATGCCGAGCAGAAGTACAAGGCGTTTGCCTGCTATGCCACGGAGTTGCGCGAATACCCGCATCCGCGGTCGGTGCAGTATCTTCGCGAAACCGACAAGGCCGCCGGCCTTCGGGTTGGGCTCTTGGCAGCCGAGGAATTCGTTCTATTACGTAAATTGGATTAGCGTATGTATGATATTGTCAAGAGAGGATTCGACATTCTGTTTGCCATCCTGTTTCTAATTGTTTTTTCGCCCATTTATCTACTGACAATACTCATCATTAAGATAGTCAGTCCAGGGCCTGCGATTTACAAAGCTGCTCGAGTCGGAAAGGACGGGCGGCTTTTTACGTGTTATAAGTTTCGTTCCATGCGAGTGGATAGCGGGAAGGTAAGACTCACCACCTTGGAGAATGATGAGCGTATCTTCCCCTTTGGAAGGTTCATTCGCAAGACCAAGATCGACGAGATGCCCCAGGTGGTCAATATCCTGAAAGGAGAAATGAGCGTGGTTGGCCCTCGCCCAGAAGACAAGGAGAACGCAGATAAGGTATATATTGGAGAATATGTCCACATACTTGACGTGAAGCCAGGTCTTACCAGCACTGCCAGTCTCTATGACTATACCCACGGGGAATTGTTTGAGGACGAAGGATTGTACGAAAAGGTCTTCATGCCTAAGAAACTGCAATTGGAGTTGTATTATGTCAACCACCGTTCAGTCGGATATGATTTGTTATTAATCTTGAAGACAGCCTGGCTGATTATTTTAAAGACATGTGGGAAGAAGGAGTTTGAGGAGCCGAGGGAATTGAAGAAATGATAGTCGAGCACTTCGCTCAAAACTGTTATCGCAATTATTCTTTTGTTAAGAATATACAAATGATTTTTTGCACGGTGTTGGGGAGGAAGATGAAATACGCTGGTGAAACCATCTAAGTTGTATGGAAAACGTAGAGACGTTTCTTGCTTTGATTAGAGCTGGCCTCTGGGAGGATGTAAAGGTTTGTGGTTATAGGTTAAAGGTTAATGATTTACCTGTGAGCATTGGCTTTGATATTTCAAAGGGAAAAGATTAGGTGCTATTGTTTGATACTAAACACAAAAAAGAGCGTTAATGGAAGAAACAAATGATCATTATGTAGTTAGCAAAGATACCGGATCTGGTGTTGAACAGGAGGCGGACAAGACCTCCATCCCGTCGGATCCGTATGCTAGAGTGAAAAGGGAATTGTCGGACGAAGAGTTGAAATCGCCCGCTGTGCAAAAGTTGTTGCTAAGCGAGCATGATAGGATGTTACAAGAAGTGAATAGACTTAAGCAAATGGAAGTGAAATACCATGAAATAGACAAAGAATGCGCAATACTCAAAGAAAAGCAGAAAACGGCGAATGCATCAGAAGTACTATATACGTTTTGTGTGACAGGGGGCTCTCTGTTAGCTGGTGTTTCCAGCTTGTTTTGGAATCAAAAAGGATGGCTTTTTCTTGCCATCGGAGTGCTTTTTGTGACGGGAGGTGTAATCTTTAAATGGATAAGGAAATGAGAATTGAGATTAAATCATATACGGACGGTGGTAATATTGAGGAGGAACGCATCGGATTCGAAGTGAAGGAATCGTGCAATTTGAAGTTCTTTGCAGTTTACCATACGAAAAAAACAACGCAAGGTTTCTATAACCGTCCGTACCACATGTTTTGGTTTTACCCCAAAGATGTTGCTGAGGGGGATGAAATTGTATTATACACCAAACAAGGAGTGGACAATACAGAGGAAAGAAATGGACGATCTATTCATTTCTTTTATTGGGGATTGAAAGAACCTATCATAAAAGACGGCCAATGTGTTGTGCTTTCAGAAATAGACGACTGGGAATTAAAGGTGTTTTAGGTGATATAATGTACCCCAAAATTAAGAGCATGTGTTAAGGTGAAACAAATATTGTCCACAAAAAACGAGAACAGGAAATAAAACGAAGAATAGATGCTGTTTTCGGGTGAGAACATTTGAGAATTGAATGTTGGATATATAGGGGTGAGAACCGTATGCCGCCAGGCAAACAAAATCTGTGATATCTGTGCTATCTGTGTGAGATTAAATGAAGACTGTACTTTTCGGACGAGGTTTTTTTGAAACAAATCTAACATAAATCTATCATTAATCTTTGCTTCGCCTTATCTTCGATTGCGACGGAGCATCATCTGGCGGCCTGTCCTTATCGGACGGCCTTGGCTTCATGGAACATGTGCTGTTGCGGGCAATAGAAATAATGTTTAATTTTGCGGCTTGGAATAAAAACAACAAAAAAATGGCAATACCAGTAACTAACATACCAGTGCTGACAGGCGAGGTTGCCGAGCGGTTCATTGAACAATGCGAGTATAACGCTGAGCATTTGCGTGGATCGGAATGGCAAGGTGACTTTGAAGACGTATATAAAGAACTTATAGCACGTTCTCCCATACTACAATGACTGAGCGTTTAAATATTACAAAACTTTTGTTTCTCCCACAAGGAATAGAAGGACTTAACATTGATGCTTTTTGTTGTGGCAGACCTTCTGTTGACGAGTTTTTTAAACAAGAGGCACAAGATTACCAAGACGAACTTTTTGGAAAAACATATTACTTTTGTCTACCCGAAAAACCATCGGAGATTGTAGCAGGATTCACTGTTGCTAACGCCAGTATCTTCACCAAACACCTTCCGAACTCACGACAAAAAAAGATTGGTTTCGAAGTTCACCACGAAAAAGGACTCATCAACTATCCAGCAATTCTATTGGCACAATTGGGCGTTGATGTTAAATATAAAGGAAATCACATTGGTGCACAAATTATTGACTTTGTGGCGGCTTGGTTTACGAGTACAAGAAACAAATCAGGCTGTCGTCATTTGATAGTCGATGCGTACGATGAGCCTCAACTACTTAAGTTCTATCAGCAGAATGGTTTGAACTTTTTCTTCTCCAACGAACAATAGGAAATGGAATACCGCAACTGGAATCCTGAGAAAGATGGCAAACTTGAAACCCGTCTTATGTATCGCGATTTGATTCTACTAAAACGCGATTCCATCAGGAAATAATGTCCCCAAAAAACGAGAACAGGAAATAAAGCGAAGAATAGATGCTGTTTTCGGGTGAGAATATTTGAGAATTGAATGTGGGAAATGAAGGGGTGAGACCCGTTTGCCGCCAGGCAAACAAATTCCGTGATTTCTGTGCTTTCTGTGTGAGAAAAAATGAAAGACTGTACTTTTCGGTCGGGGTTTTTTGGAAGCAAATCTTACATAAATCTATCATTAATCTTTGCTTCGCCTTATCTTCGATTGCGGAGGAGCATCATCTGGCGGCCTGTCCTTATCGGACGGCCTTGGCTTCATGGAACATGTGCTGTTGCGGGCAATAGAAATAATGTGTAATTTTGCGGTTTGGAATATTAAAATAAAATGCTATGTGTACGCTAAGTGTCAGAATGGATGATCAAGTGATTGACAGAGTTAAGCCGCTGTTTGACGGCGATTCGGACATGAACAGATGGATTGAGATGGTGTTGCGTAAAGCCATGCTGGAATATGCCGAGCAGTTCGCTCACCAACAAGAGCAGGAAAGAGAAAACACACTCATTTTGGCTCGCTTGAAGGCATTGGAAGGCGACCCTGACGCTTTCTTCAAGATGACGGGGATTCTAGGCAAGCCCAGGGCTGGTTTTTCATGGGATGAACTTAGAGAAGAGGCGATTCACGAAAAATACGGCGTATGAAAATCTTCGTTGATACAAATGTCATCTTGGAGAACTTCCTGCAACGGGAAAACTACAATGTGACACATCGCCTGTTTGATTTGCTCAAAAAACAGGAGCATGTTTTGATTATGTCGTCAGGGAGTTTCTATACAATGGTTTTCTTGGTTGACAAGTATTTGAAGCGCGAGCGTGGCATGTCGGGCGAAGTGAGGCTTATGGCGTTGAGACAAATAATGTCTGGCATTCTAAAGGATATCCGTGTGGCTGAGCATGACAACGAATCACTACTTTGTGGCTTAAACAATCCCCAATTCAAAGACATTGAAGACGGATGCCAGTATGAATTGGCAAAAAAGGCGGCTTGTGAGTTGCTATTGACATTCAACACATCAGACTACCCGACAAATACAGAGCTAGGAGTAATGGTGCTTTCCCCTTCGGAATACATCAACACCTATTTGTGAGCATTGTTATATTATTTACCCAAAAACGAGAACCGGAGATTAAAGTAAAAAACAAATGCTTTTTGCGGTTGGGAACATTTGAGAATTGAATGTGGGATATGTAGGGGTGAGAACCGTTTGCCGCCAGGCAAACAAATTCCGTGATTTCTGTGCTTTCTGTGTGAGATTAAATGAAACATAGTTTCTTTTTAGATAATAAGGAAAAACAAAATATAACCATATAACAATGAGCGTATTTAAAGACAAAACCCTCCTCATCACTGGAGGTACCGGCAGCTTCGGCAACGCCGTGCTGAACCGCTTTCTCAGAACTGACATCGGCGAAATCCGCATCTTCAGCCGCGACGAGAAGAAACAAGACGACATGCGCCACGACTTCCAGGCTCGCATGCCTGAAGTGGCCAACAAAATCAAATTCTACATCGGCGACGTGCGCAACAAGAGCACATTGAAATATGCCATGATGGGAGTGGATTATGTGTTTCATGCCGCCGCACTGAAGCAAGTGCCCTCGTGCGAGTTCTTCCCCATGGAGGCCGTGAAGACCAACGTCATTGGCACCGATAATGTCCTCGATGCCGCCATCACCGCTGGCGTGAAGTGCGTCATCTGCCTCTCCACCGACAAAGCAGCTTATCCCATCAATGCCATGGGCATCACCAAGGCCGTCGAGGAGAAGATTGCCGTGGCCAAGAGCCGCCTCTCGGGCGACACCAAGATTTGCTGCACCCGCTACGGCAACGTGATGTGCAGCCGTGGCTCGGTCATCCCGCTGTGGATCGACCAGATTCGCAAAGGCAACCCCATCACCCTTACCGAACCCAGCATGACCCGTTTCATCATGTCGCTGGAAGAAGCGGTGGATCTCGTTCTTTTCGCTTTTGAGCATGGCAAAAACGGTGATATCATGGTACAGAAAGCGCCGGCTTGCACCATGCAGACACAAGCCGAGGCTGTTTGTGAGTTGTTTGCACATCAGTGGGGTGGCGGTGCTTCGACAGGCTCAGCAGCCGACAACATCAAAATCATCGGCATACGCCACGGTGAGAAGATGTATGAGACGCTGCTCACCAAGGAAGAAGCGGCAAAGGCCATCGATATGGGTAATTTCTATGCTGTGCCAGCCGACAACCGCGATCTCAATTACGACAAGTTCTTCAAGGAAGGCGATGTCAAGCGTGCCACCATCGACGAGTTCAACAGTAATAACACCTATCGACTCAATCTCGAAGAGACCAAGGCTAAGATTGCCTCGCTCACCTATATCCAAAATGAATTAAACGGTATTCCTAATCTAGTGTAATATAGAACACGAATCTCACGAATTACACGAATAATTGCTTCGCAATGATTGTCTATAAGGAAGAAAGCTATAAGATAGTAGGAGCAGCTTTCAAAGTGTATAACAACCTTGGACATGGTTTCCTTGAGGCTGTTTATCAAGAGGCGTTGGAAATAGAATTCGAGCGTCAAGGAATTCCTTATGAGCGAGAGAAAGAATTAAGTATCGTATATGATGGCATACAGTTAAAACAAACTTATAAAGCAGACTTTGTTTGTTATGGAAAGATAATCGTTGAGTTGAAGGCGGTAAGCGAACTTGTTGATGCTCATCGCTCTCAAATATACAATTATCTTCATGCCACGGGCTAACGGTTAGGTCTGCTTTTAAATTTTGGCTGTTCAGATGAGTTGGAAAAAGAACGAATAGTATTGTAAAGAACACGAATCCTACAAATCGAACGAATGTGAGATACGATTCGTGTAATTCGTGCAATTCGTGTTCAAAAAAAAGAAATATATGCGTGTTTTAGTAACTGGCGCCAAAGGCTTCGTGGGGAAGAACCTCTGCGCCTCATTGAAGAACATACAAGAAGGAAAAGACAGAAGATTCCCCGAGCTGAAGATTGAGGAAATCTTCGAGTACGACCTGGGCAACACACAAGAAGAGTTGGACAAGTGGTGCGCCGACTGCGACTTCGTGTTCAACCTTGCTGGCGTCAACCGTCCGCAGAACCAAGAGGAGTTCATGCAAGGTAACTTCGGCTTTGCCTCAACGCTGCTCGACACCTTAAAGAAACACCACAACACCAGCCCTGTGATGCTGAGCTCTTCGCAACAGGCCTCATTGACAGGTCGTTTCGGCAACTCGGAATATGGCCGTAGCAAAAAAGCGGGAGAAGACTTGTTCCTTAACTACGAACAGGATTTTTTGAACATCGAAAAACCCGAAAAAAACGAAAAGAATTTGCGTCCAAGGGTTTTAATTTATAGGTTCCCAAATCTGTTTGGCAAGTGGTGCAGGCCTAACTACAACTCGGCCGTGGCCACTTTCTGCAATAACATCGCCAACGACCTGCCTATCACTGTCAACGACCCGAGCGTTGAGCTGGAGCTGCTCTACATCGACGACTTGATAGACGAAATGATAGCAGCTCTTCATGGCAAGGAGCACCGCTGCGACTTCGATGGTCTGGGTGTGTTCCCGATGGAGAAAGGACCATATTGCTACTGTCCCGTCACGCATCACGTGAAGTTGGGTGAAATCGTAGACCTGCTCTACCGTTTTGCCGAGCAGCCTAAGACGCTGACCATTCCAGAGATTCCCAACGGCAGTTTCGCCAAGAAGCTTTACAGCACTTATCTGAGTTACCTTCCCAAGGAGAAAGTGGCTTTCCCACTGAAGATGAACGTCGACGACCGTGGCTCCTTCACCGAGTTGGTGCATACCCTCAACTGTGGTCAGGTCTCCATCAACATCAGTAAACCTGGCATCACCAAAGGGCAGCACTGGCACAACACCAAGTGGGAGTTCTTTATCGTGGTCGCCGGTCACGGTCTCATCCAGGAACGTAACCTCAACGACCCAGAAGGCAAGGTGATCGAGTTTGAAGTCACGGGCGACAATATCCAGTGCATCCACATGCTCCCTGGGTATACGCACAACATCATCAACCTCTCCGAAACAGAGAACCTGGTCACGGTGATGTACTGCAATGAGGTCTTTGACCCCAACAAACCAGACACCTTCTTCGACCCAGTTTAATCAACATCAGAAGAAACAGAAGAAACAGAAAAAGGCAAAATTCATGACGGGTTTCCTCTATCCCAACGAGTCTTATCGGATTAACGGTGCATTATTCGAAGTTCATAAGCACCTTGGACCTGGGTTGCTGGAGAAAGTGTACCAAGAAGCACTGGAAAAAGAATTTATTTTGCAAGGAATTCCTTTTGAAAGAGAAAAAGAATTCACCATTGTTTATAAAGAAGAACCTCTTGAACAAAAATATATTGCTGATTTTGTTTGTTTTGATAAAATAATTGTGGAATTGAAAGCCGTTGAAGATTTGCTTCCGATCCATACAGCACAAGTATTGAATTACTTATGTATTACTGGTTATGAACTGGGTTTCTTGGTCAATTTCAATGCCAGAATAATAAGACCCCAACGAATAGTTCGTTTTAAGGATTACGAAGACGAAAACGAAGAATAATAAAACATTGGAAAAAACGTAAGAAACAGAAAAGGAGAAAACCTTTCCGATTATTTCGGTTATTCCGATGTAAGAAAAACAAATACTCGATGTTTAAGAATAACGGAAAACTAAAGCTGTTGATTATCGTAGGCACGAGGCCAGAGATTATCCGTCTTGCAGCCGTCATCAACAAATGCCGTCAATACTTTGACTGCATCCTGGCCCATACTGGCCAAAACTACGACTACAACCTCAACGGCGTCTTCTTCAAGGACCTGAAGCTCGCCGACCCCGAGGTCTACATGGATGCCGTCGGTAACGACCTAGGCGAAACCATGGGCAACATCATCGCCAAGAGTTACCAACTCATGGTGGAAATCAAGCCAGATGCGGTGCTCGTTTTGGGCGACACGAACAGCTGCCTCAGCGTCATCGGTGCCAAGCGCCTTCATATCCCCATCTTCCACATGGAAGCCGGCAACCGCTGCAAGGACGAATGCCTGCCCGAGGAGACCAACCGCCGCATCGTCGACATTATCTCCGATGTGAATATGGCTTACAGCGAGCACGCCCGCCGCTACCTTGCCGACTGTGGCTTGCCTAAGGAACGCACCTACGTCACAGGTAGCCCCATGGCCGAGGTATTGCACAACAACCTCAAGGAAATCGAAGCCTCCGACATCCACAAGCGGTTGAACCTTGAGAAAGGCAGGTACATCCTCCTTTCGGCCCACAGAGAGGAAAACATCGATACCGAGAAAAACTTCCTCAGCCTCTTCAATGCCATCAACGCCATGGCCGTGAAGTACGACATGCCTATTTTATATAGCTGTCACCCCCGCAGCCGCAAGCGTCTTGAGGCCTCTGGCTTCAAATTGGATTCACGGGTCATCCAACATGAGCCTCTAGGCTTCCATGACTACAACTGCTTGCAGATGAATGCCTTTGCCGTGGTGAGCGACAGTGGCACCCTCCCTGAGGAGAGTAGTTTCTTCACCAGTGTGGGACATCCTTTCCCGGCGGTGTGCATCCGCACTTCGACCGAACGTCCCGAAGCCTTGGACAAGGGATGTTTCTTCATCGCGGGTATCGATACCGACAGCCTGTTGCAGGCCGTTGACTGTGCCGTGGAGATGAACCAGAACGGTGACCATGGCATACCCGTACCCGATTATGTGGATGAAAACGTAAGCACCAAGGTGGTGAAGATCATCCAGAGCTACACGGGCATTGTGAACAAGATGGTCTGGCGTAAGTGACATTGAACATCGGAAGAAACAGAAGAAGCGGAAAAAGAACGCCTTCCGATACTTCCAGTTATTCTGATGTAAATAAAAAATAAGATGTTGCTATCACAAGAACATCAGAAAAACCAGAAAAAGCGGAAAAAAGCCCCGACCATTTCTGTTTATTCTGTTTATTCCGATGTAAAGAAAAAAAGGGAAAAATAGATGTTGATTTCCACCGCTGTATTAGACGAGCTGACGGCTCAGGCGAAGTCCTCAACACGCTTGCGGATGAACCTCGACCTGCGCAACAGCCCCAACGACCAAAGCCAGCGCATGCTGAACGCCTTGGAACCTGGCACGGTGATGCCCATCCATAGGCATCGGCACAGCTCCGAGACCGTGGTGGTGCTACGAGGCAAGGTGAAGTGGGTCTACTACAACGACAAAAAGGAGGTCACGGACACGTTTATCGTGGCTCCAGGCAGCGACCTTGTCGGGCTGAGTGTCCCCATGGGTCAGTGGCATTCTTTGGAGTGTCTCGAGACCGGGACTGTAATCTTTGAGTCAAAGGACGGGGCATTTGAGCCTATGCGTCCAGAGGATGTGTTGTTCTAGGAAACATCTATAGCGATTCGTTAGAAATCTGCGTATTGTATTTTTCTCTACTTGTCACCTTTTTCTTTATCTTTGCCCCGTAAAAATCTAACCCTATGGAACACAAACGCATCTATCTCTGTCTAGCCCACATGAGCGAGGATGGCATTGAGTTGCAATATATCAAGGAAGCTTTCAAAAGCAATTGGGTGGTGCCGCTCGGGCCGAATGTCAGTGGATTTGAGGCAGATTTGGAGGCTTTTGTGGGTCATAGAAGGAAAGCAGTTGCCCTTTCTTCTTGCACTGGGGCATTGCATCTTACCTTGCTGTTGCTTGGGGTCGGACAAGGCGACGAGGTGCTGTGCCAATCGTTTTCTTTCTGTGCTTCATCCAATCCCGTAACCTATTGCGGTGCGAAGCCTGTCTTCGTCGACAGCGAGAAAGATACATGGAACATGGATCCCGTCTTATTGGAGAAAGCCATCCAAGACCGTATCGTCAAGACAGGAAAGAAACCGAAAGCCGTCATCGTTGTCGATCTCTATGGTATGCCCGCCAACTGGGAGGCTTTGGAAGCTGTCGGCAAAAAGTATGACATTCCCATCATCGAAGATGCCGCCAATGCACAAGGGTCTTTTTATGACGGCCAACCTTGCGGCCTATTTGGCCAGTTGGCTACTTTTTCCTTCAACGGTAACAAGATTATCACCACTAGCGGAGGAGGAGCAATACTCTGTGATGATGAGGAAACGAAAAAACACACCGTGTTTCTGGCTACCCAAGCTCGCGAGAATGCGCCATATTACCAACATGAAGCCATCGGCTTCAACTACCGCCTGAGCAATATCAGCGCTGGTATCGGTCGTGGACAAATGACCATACTGGATGCGCATATCCGCCATCACAAGCATGTCCATGCGATGTATAAGGATTTGTTGGAGAAGATAGACGGCATCAAAGTCCAAGACAACCCTTCCGACAAATATGACAGCAACTTCTGGCTGACTACCATCCTTATTGATCCTTCGGTTAAGATAAAAGGCCAAGAAAACCAACGCACCATCTATTCCGACTGCGAACCCAACGACAACGTGGAGGCATTGCGTGTCTTCCTTGACCAAAGGGGCGTTGAAGCCCGTCCCTTGTGGAAGCCAATGCACAAGCAGCCAGTATATCAGGATGCGCCTACCTACGTCAATGGTGTTTCGGAAGCCCTCTTCAAGGTAGGCATGTGTCTGCCGAGCGGGCCGTATGTCACTGACGACGACGTTAGGTATATCGTGGAGTGCATTAAGGAAGCGATGGAATAGGGAGTAAATCTGAGGGGAAGCTCATAATGGTTTTTGGAAGCAAATCTGACATAAATCTGTTTTAAATCTTGAGCGGCCTGTCCTTATCGGGCGGGGTATTTGGGAAACAAATGCTCTGCATTGGCTCCGCCGAATCTTCGATTTCGACGTAGTCAAATCTGACGTAAATCTTTAAAAAATGTTGAGCGAGGGTGTGTCAAAACTGGCACATCCTCTTTTTTTACGCGTCAACGCTCAGACACACTTTTTGGGACAGTATCACGGAAATCCGAAATGATAAGTCAATATCATAAATAAAGATGTTTTTGATAAGAAAAACTTTTATTTTTGTACCCTAAATTCACATCAAGCGAATTGATATCTATAATATGCTATTCAGTTTGCTTGTAAAATAAATGAAAACCAGCCCTTTGTCAACACGGAATGTGACTGACGAGGCGAAGCTGTAAGAAGGGTTAAGGAAGCAAATCTTACATAAATCTGTCATAAATTTTCGCTTCGCCTTATCTTCTATTGAGGCAGAGCTTCACTGGCGGCCTGTCCTTATCGGACGGCCTTGGCTTCATGGAACATGTGCTGTTGCGGGCAAAAGAAATAATGTGTAATTTTGCAAATCGAAATCAAAAGATAATGCCATGTGTACGGTTACAATTAATGTTGATGAGGCAATGCTGAAAGAGATGAACCCCAATCTTTCAGATAAGGCGGCCATCCGCCGCTGGGTACAGGAGTTGATTGATTTACGCATTCAGCAGATGGAATTTGAAGACACAGAAACAATGAGTATCGAGGAAGCTCGTGCGATGACTATAGCAGCTGTTAGGAAGGAGTACGCTCGGCCATGAATTATGTTATTAGGAAGCGTTGTGCACAGAAAATAACCTCGTTCTATCGTAATGTCTCAAAGAAGTACAAACATACCTATTCACTGGAACTGATGGAAAAGAATGTGAATGAAGCTTATGACTCCATGTTCCAGATTGAGAATACACTAATGAGGCGACAGCCTACTATTACCCGTTGGAAAGGCTATCACATGGCCAACACCGACAAATGGTATTTCGCCTATACCTTCGACGGCAAAACCGTTACCGTTGTGGATGCCTGCCATGCCCAAAACATGCATAATAAATAACGTTTGCCGCCAGGCAAACAAAATCCGTGATATCTGTGCTATCTGTGTGAGATTAAATGAAGACTGTACTTATCGGACGGGGTTTTTTGGAAACAAATCTGAGGTTTTTGGAAGCAAATCTTACATAAATCTATCAATAATTTTTGCTACGCCTTATCTTCGATTGCGGCGGAGCATCACTGGCGGCCTGTCCTTATCGGACGGCCGCTTTTTTTGTTCCTTCTTGAAGGAAATCCGATACGATACCTCATTATCTTAAAAAATGGTGCTATTTATAAGAAAAACCTTTATCTTTGTACCCTAAAATAAAAACAAGCAAATTGATGCATATAATTTGCAATCTAGTTTGCTTGTAAAAATATGAAAGCCAACCCTTTGTCAACACGGAATGTGACTGACGGGGCGAAGCTGTGAAATGGAAGCAAATCTGAAACAAATCTGAAATAAAAAAACCGCGTTGCCCTAATCGGGCTCGCTCAACTCCTACTCTCAACTAATAACTCTACACACACAACTGCCTCTAAACTCTCAACTCTAAACTCTACACCAACCACTGCCTCTAAACTCTAAACCCTAAACTATACCCATGAACATCGCAGTAGCAGGCACCGGCTATGTCGGGCTTTCCATCGCCACCTTGTTGGTACAACATAACCACGTCACTGCAGTGGATGTTATTCCCGAAAAGGGTTATTCTGCAAACAATAAATTCTTAATTAACAGAGATGGCTGTCATTAAGGAATACATCAATGTAAGAGACGATAGGCTATTAGATGGATTGACTCCAGTGGTTCGTTTGATGACACGAGTTGAAGCATTATCGGAGTCCGATACAGTTACTATCGACTTTGGTGACACAGTTTTTATTACTCCTGTGTGTGCATTATCGATGATAGTATACTTGGCAGGTTGTGGAAGAAAGGTTTCCATGAGAAATATACCAGATTATCTTGAAACAATAGGTATAACTAATGGTGGAATAAAACCTGATCAAATGCGACGGACTGAATTTTTAGCCATTATGGAGAAGTATTCTGCAAAAAGTTACATTCCCATCGTCAGTTTTGCAGCAAGCGAGAACATTGATGACAAGGAGGCTATTTCTTCTGTTGTAGAGAATATTCTTATTCGTCAACTGAACATCCGTCCGAATGTGGCTATGGGTCTGAAGTATATGGTGGAAGAGACCCTTGACAATATCACCGAGCATTCTAAGTCGAAACGAGGATATATTATGGCGCAGGCCTATCCTAGGAAAGGGTATCTTGACATTTGTATGGCTGACAACGGTGTAACATTGTTGGGTAGTTACAAAAAGTTGTCAGATAACGAGATTATAGATGACCTGGAAGCCATTAAGGCCGCAAATCGAGGTATTTCAAGTAAAAATCTTCCTGAAGCAGAAAATCGAGGTTATGGCATCCAAACCTCGAAACGAATGCTAGTAGAAGGTTTGGGAGGGCAATATCTGATGATTTCAGGTAGTTGCATGTATTTGAAAAGTCCAGGACACGATAATGTTTATAGATTCCCGGATGGTTTGCGCTGGAATGGAACAATTGTTGCATTGCGCATCCCAATTGATTCTTCTCAATTTAATTATGTCAATTATTTAGAATAAAAACAAAGTAAATTATGAAAACAATAGATATAGCTCAAATCCTTTCTCCAGATTTAAAATCGAGGATGAGGGCGCAAGATTTGAAGCTGTTGATAGAAAACAGCGAGGCTGATGTTGTAGAAATGGATTTTCACGGGGTGAAGTTTGCCACGCGCAGCTTCATCGATGAGTTCTATAATCTCTTTCTAAAGAATCCGGAGGCAAATGCCTTCAAGGTGGAACTGACTAATGTACCCGAGGACATCAAAACTATGTTTGATGCCGTGAGCCGCACGCAAGTTCGTGCCAAAGTGATTCCCTCGCAGATGCAAGAGATTTCTTTTGCAAACGTGAAAGAGTTCTTGAACTATTTGAGCTCGGTAGCGTTGTAGTTTTAAACATCGAAAGACACGAAAAACCCGAAAAACGGTCATGCCAGCCCATCATTGGGTAGTTTTGCGTCACTCAAAGATAGCAGAAGCAAGGGATACCCTTTGCAAACAAAGGAAGACATACATCCAACATGCGGATTCGGCCCAACCGAGTCCGCTTTTTTTGTCCCTATACAAAGGAATTCGATAGGACGCGTCAATATCTTAAAAAATGGTGCTATTTATAAGAAAAACCTTTATCTTTGTACCCTAAAATAAAAACAAGCAAATTGATGCATATAATTTGCAATCCAGTTTGCTTGTAAAAATATGAAAGCCATCCATTTGTCAACACGGAATGTGACTGACGGAGCGGAGCTATCCACACAGCAGGCGTGTCATCCCCGTGGTAAGTGGTGCGTAAGCAAATACCCTACAAATAATAAACGGACTTTAATTGTTGTTTTATGATCATCAAGCATCTTGTCATAGAAAACTTTCGTGCGATTGAGTATTTGGAATTAGATTGTTCCAATAGTGTAAATGTGTTTATTGGTGACAACGGAGCTGGAAAATCAACAGTGTTGGATGCCATAAACATTCTTTACTCATGGCTTGTCGCAAGACTCGACTCTACAAAAGGCAAGGGTAAATCTATCCATAAAGATGACATCAGTTTCGAAGCCCAGTATTGTTTTTTGTCTGTTATGGTTGAGCATGATGGCATACATGCGAGTTGGTCTCTTTATAAATCCAAACAAGCTTCTCATCCCGAACCACAAAAACAAACGGATTTGGAACAATTGAATAGGTTTGTCGAACAAATACAGTCGTCTTTTGAGAAAGAGAAGCCTCTATTATCGTACTATGGGGTCAATCGGAATGTAAATTCCGTTCGTTACGACAAGTCTTTGCCCAAAAAGAAAAAAGATCTTTCTATTTTTGACAGTTCTGCATCCGCCAATTGGAAATCGTTTTTCAACTGGTTTTACGAAAGTGAAAACGAAGAAAACCGCATGAAAGTGTGGTTCAATCCAAAATACCATAACGAAGCATTGGATGCTGTTAGGGATTGTTTATCGGATGTGTTCCCCGGCTACTCGAACCTTAGGATTGAAGACAAGCCAACACAACTGGTGATTCAAAAGAACAACCAAAAGATTAGTTTTGACAAGTTGTCTGATGGTGAGAAGTGCTATATCACTCTTGTTCTTGACATTGCAAGACGCTTGGCGACAAGCAATGTTGGCGGTGACTCTCCTTTATTGGGCTCACAAATTGTGATGATAGATGAAGTGGATTTACATTTGCATCCTTCGTGGCAACTCCACGTCATCAGCAATCTAGAAAAGAAGTTCCCCAACTGTCAATTCTTCATCACATCTCACTCTTCGCTTGTTTTGTCAAGTTTGAGAGACAGTGGACAATTGATCGTATTGCGAGATGGGAAACGTTTGGAGGTGTCTGACATTCCATACGGAGATAATGGAGACTATATCTTGAAACGTTTTTTCAGTTTGAATGAAGTACGTAACCCAGAGGTACAAACTATGATAGATGGAGTTGCTTCCGAGTTGGCAAAAGAAAAGACGGATATAGAATTGGTTGAGCGGAATTTGGATACACTGGCCAAACTTGGTGTTCAGTTTGAAGAGTCGGCCAAAATGCGTTTGCAGTTGGCCCAAAAGAGAAAAGCTTATGAGAAAGCTTGATAAAGGTGCCCCTATTTAACATTTTGTTGACTTTATCCGTCACAATCACCATGACAGATGGGAAGATGCGAAAGAGGCGAGTCCCATTTGGCGTGAACATATTTTAAACCAAGAACAACATGGTTTGAGTGGCTATACTGAGGCTCCCATTAGATATGAAAACTCACACATAGACCATTTCAAGAAGCAGACGTTGTATCCGAGTCCTGAAGCTAGTCTTGACTGTTGCCATGACCAAAGAAAGCCAACCAAGGCACAATCTCAATACCTCGCCAATTGGCACGACAGCTTCATAAACTATATCAGAAGTATGCTATCGGCAATAGCAACGTTTGAAGCTACCCCGACGATTGTAGAAGATGACAAAAAGGGATTAGAGGAGCTAAGCCTCGTCCTGCTCGGTCCAGATGTGCAAGAAATCGATAAAGACTTGGCTGATGGTAATGTGAAAAAGAGCACGATTGAAAAGATAGTAAAACTCAACAAGCAGATTGTTGATATCTGTATGGAACATATCCAAACGAGTCCGTTGGAGCGTGAGTTTTGGAAACAGATAGCTTATTTGAAGATAGAAAACGATAAGAATTCTGAACTGATGCGGTTGGGTGAATTGAGAATACGGTTGGAAGAAGCATAGTTGGGAAATCAATCGTCCATATAATTGATTCGTTAATTTCTGCTTTGACGACCAACTAACCCTGCATTATTATTATACTAACATTTGAAAGCAATAGATAGCCAGATGTCATCAATGTCCCAGCCCATACTTACAGATTCAGAGATAATGGAAATGCTCACTGCTTTCTATGCAGAAGCACTTCGATTTCTTGATGTGCCAAGTGAACAATGGGCAGATGTAAAATCGGGAGCAGTTTTTGATGGCACAGATGGGAAACTCAGCATCATAAGCATAAACTACGCTAAAAGGAAGATAATCGTTTGCTTGCCAGCATTGAAAATGATGCTACTGACAAGTCCTAACGCTACGGGTGATTCGCCTTCTGTTTATCGGTCTTGTGGCTACAAGTTGGCACGCCTTTGGCAGCAATATCTCAAAACGGGACAACAGCACATATTTGATCAAGATAAAGACAGTTATGTCTTTGCGAAAGCTTTGGATGTTATAAAAGGGCTTCCGCTAATAGATGCTCCTGTTGACGGGAATTTGGTAAAGACCATAGGATTCAATCCTTTTGACCGAGAAGCCGCCACAAGTATGCTTCGCGATGAATTTGGGATAGATTGTTGCGTAAAACACGGTTATGATTTGTCCAATAAAACAGAGCGATCGTTTGTTGCGCTGACAGACCAAGAATGTTTGCGACGTGGAAGCGAACTAATGGCTTTGCGTGAAGAATGCAACAAGCGTCCCCTGCCTCAAAGAAGTGAAGGAGAACTCGGAAGCAAAAGCAATCCATTTGCAAACGTAGATGAGGCTGCCGATTACATACTGACAATAGAAAAGGAAAGGCTTGACACAGACGTCTATCGACAAGCGATAAAGAAAGAACAATACTATTATGATTTTGAGCATGGCTTTTTCCGTATCCCTTGGGCTTCAGCCAACGTGGGGTATTATCCCATTGAAGGATCTGCTTATCCATGCTTCGTTGTCAACCAATTGAGTCAACGAGTGGGTCATTTAGATGAGATGCCTCGGTTTTCCATAAAGCCTTCTCTTGCCAACAACAAGTTCCTCTTTCGCGGACAGTCGGAGTTTTTTGATCCATGCGTTCCCAATATGTTTCGGGACAAAACGAAAGTGGCTGCGCATCAGTTTGTGGACGATGTCATACAGATAAACGAACTTGAGGTTCTGCTTCGACAGCATCCACTTGTCAAACTCTTTGAGCAAGGGTTCTATCTTCTACACGAGTTCTTCCGCTTCAAAGTAGATTATATGGGGTTGAGCCAACATTATTACAATCGTACTCCATTGCTTGACCTTACATGCGATATGGAGGTTGCGAAATTCTTTGCAGTGACCTGGTTCAATATGGGAAAAGACTGTTATGAGAAGTATACGGGGAACAATCTTGGTGTCCTTTATTACTATGATTTGGCAGCAGATGCCTTTACCTACCGTAAGGGACGAGACTACATGGTTGAAACCATAGGTAAGCAGCCGTTCATGCGTAGTGGCAACCAAGCCGGATTCCTTATTCGGCTCGGTCCGGATAAGAATTTCAATGAACTTCCGGAAGTGCGTTATGTGTTCTTTCAGCATGATCAGAATATCACCAACCGCATATTTGATGAAGCCGAAAAAGGTGATAAATACATGCCTCAAGAGATGCTCCGCAGCCATTGGTACAAGCGGATGAACGATGACAAAGCCAAAATGGAGATATCAGAGGAGGCATTGAAGCTCAACTTTGAGAATAATAAGGGTGTATCTCACAGAAGCATAGTGAAGGACCTGCAAAGCAAAGGTTTCCATATAAGTAAAAAGAATAGACAGTACTTTACCGAAGAGGAACTTGACACCTACTATGCAGGCGCGTTAGAGTTTTGGGCAGACTTTTGTTCTAATTTCCATATTTACAGTCCGGAAGGGACGCTTCTCCATAAGCATCTTATGAATCTGCCCAATGATCCGCGTTATCGCTGGGCGTTTTGTAGAGATAAAAGTTGTGAACATCATTGTTAATAGGATAAAAGCTAAATGGAAATTATCTATATCTAAAAAGATTACAGATTTTGCGAAGTTCCAAATCAATATCCCCAACACCTAATTTCGAATAGGATAACGAGACTTTATGAGTCAAAAAAACAATAAATGCAAATAAGAATAATATGCCGTTTAATGAAATTCTCATAGGCTTTGCAATTTCTTACATTGCCGGCAATGTCCCTGCCATCAAGGAATTGTTCGACAAGAGGAAGCCTTTGTCCGTCAGGATAGAGAATCGCTATAAGGCTGCAGTGAAGAAGTATTTTGGCATCGATGATTTCCACATGGATATAATGCCTTTCCGCTTCAGGAGTTTGCAGTCGTTTGGCTATCACCTTGCCTCAACCGAAAGCTATGATGAAGACACATTGAAGATTCTTGCATTATTTGAGGAAGAGTTGAAAAACGACCATGAGTGCTACCAGTTTATCATTGATTTGAAAATCGATAGTATGGCGGCTGATATTGCTGAAATCAAGTGGGCCGTCAAGGCAAAATCCAAGAGTTTTTCAGAGGTTTCCACCGCTTTAAAGTCCGTAAACCGCAAATCAGGCAGTCAACATATTGAGCGTCCTCAAACAAAAAAACTGTTCGACTGGATTTGCTCCGATTTGTCACAGCGAAAGCCCAGTGGCCGTATTGCTGCTTTATTGGGCGACCCTGGAACTGGTAAAACGGTTATCATGGCCGACCTGGTTGATGAGTTGGAAATGGTAGGCATACCTGTTGTTGGTCTAAAAGCCGATCTGCTTTTCGATTCCAATGAAACAGACATTGATAAAGCCGTTAATCTTGGTAGCAACACTTTGCTTGGGGCTTTGGGTGAGAGTGCCTCAAATGGCATAACTGTTCTTGTTGTGGATCAGGTGGATGCCCTTTCGCTTTCGTTGACAACTCAACGCAAACCTCTTGCGGAGGTTCGTAAGGTGATATTTGAGGCATCCAAGAATCGCAATATTAGGGTGGTGTTCTCTTGTCGCAAATACGATTGGGAGAACGACCTGCAACTGACCGAATACGACGGGGCTTATATTGTACGGTTAGAACAGTTAGATTTGAAAGATGTAAAAGGTGTCCTTCAAAGTGAGGGTGTGGATATTAATACTTTGGCTGACAAATTAGTCCAGATTATCCGTACACCGTTTTATCTATCACTTTTCCTTAGGGTTTGCAAGGATATTCAGGCTAATGACCTAACAACCATAGCCGAATTGCAGAAGCTTTACTGGGATAAAGTATTACTGACCGAGGCGCATTGTCAAGGATATAATAGCGCCAATTTGGTTGATTTGTTGAGCTTATTGACCGACAGAATGATAAACAGTCAATCATTGGTTGTACCGGTTGCAACTATCCCAACCTCAAAACAAAACGATTTGCGCTTTTTGGTGTCCAACGGATTCCTTGTCATTGATTCGTCAAATACGAGAATTCAGTTTTCGCATCAGACATTGTTTGAGTACATTTTTTCTAGATTGTTCTGTGAACGTAATAGTAGTCTATTAGATATATTGAAAGACAAACATCAAGGTCTTTTTATTCGTAACACAGTGCGTCGTGTGCTTGAATATCAAAGACACGCTGTTGAGGATGAGTATATAAAGAACCTCAAAGTCATACTAGGTGTAACAAATTGTGGAGTGACTTTCCGTTTTCATTTGAAACAGCTGGTATTGTCTTTATTTGGGGCTCAAACAACTATTCTTCCCCAAGAGACAGCAATTTTGAAAAAACATGTTTTCACCAATGCTGTTTATCTGCGCACTTTTATGCGAACGGTATATGCCGAAGGAAGTGTAGAGGTATTACTCGATTATGCAAAAGAGCAGGGTGGTTTGGGTAATTGTAACGAGATTGTTTCCGACCGAATCATACAGCTTTTGCCTAATTTCATCTATGACCACAACTTTGATTTTGCCAAACGCATCGTTTACCAATGCAGTGCAGATTTTTCTTCTTTCTCTGGCCACACCAAAGGGATACTTCAGAGTACTATCAAGGGTTTTGCCATAAGCGAAAATTCAATCAATGGTGCTGATGTTGCAGAGTTTGTATTTGAAACGGTCAAGATGTTCGATACCGCCAAAGAGAGTTTCCCTTATTCATATGTGTATCGTTCATTGGTAAGATACTATCCAAACGAGGTCGCTACACGATTACGTGAGTATGTGCAGGCAACGTTGGCATTGTGGGATAAGACGGATAGTTTCAAACTTGCTGTCGACAGTGATTTGGATTATCTCATAGATGCATTCACTGCAAAACAACCTAAGGTGTTTTTGAATTCAGGACTTGAAATTCTCAACGACATATTAGAACGTTCGGTGGTTGATACTGAAAAAGCTGATATAAAAGCATCTTCTTTGTTTTTTGTTTATAACAGGTCAAATAAATACCACAATTTTCCCGAGAGTTTCATGGATGCCATATTGCAGGTTATTGAGCGGGCGGTCGATGAGAAATGGGAAAATGTGTCGCAATTGCTGTTGTCCAGATCTCAAAGCGACTTTGTTATGAATCATGTGGTGGCTATAACGGGGTGGCTTAAGGATGTTGACACTTATTACAAAACAGCTGCTGATTATTTGGTGTTAAACGTAAATAAGGTGTTCCATTCCTCTTCTCTGACCTACTATCAGGTCAGATTGTTTGGTGAAGTTTTTCCACATTGTGACAAAGAGTTGCAAGTTCGGTTGGTGCAACAAATAATGCAGTTGCTTCCCGAATGGGAGAAGTCATTATTAGGCAGGACAGGAGTTAGCAAATACCCCGAAACCTATTATGGCTACGCGAGGGCACAATTTTTCCAACAGGTTGACGAAGATCAACTGAGGTCGGTATCGCAGGAGGCATGGAAGGCTTTGCAGGAGGCCAAAAGGAAAAACTGGCAGCTCACCAATAAAGAGCCCAACAGGATATCAGTTATGAGTGGTTGGCGCACTTTTAGAAAAGAGGAATTTGAGAAGATGTCAACCGATAATCTAGTTGAGGTGGCTAAAAAGTACGACCAGAATTATTACGACAGTTTTGAAAGTCCTACAATGATGGGCAACGCCCTTGCCATGCGAGATATGGTTGCTGATAATCCTGATAAAATGTACCAAGCTTATCGTCAGATGATCGGGCAGACTGATCTTGCATATGTCACTATGGGCCTTGAGGCTCTGCTAGAAGCACAAACACCTGACAACAAGATGGAGGAACTCTATTCAGCCATCTTCAATGAAATAGGTGAGGATGTGAATAGCGAGAAAGTGTCAACTACGGTTTTGATAGATATTAGCAGAGTTCTTTTGTATTGTGCTCACCGCAATAAACTAGTTCCTCAGATATTGATGGATTTCGTCTGCAAAATAGCAGCTGACTATCACGATGAGGATAATCCAGAAAGGCCAAATGTTGATCAGAACGATGGAATCAATCAGGTGCGAGGCTGCGCGGCGTATGCTTTGGTTGATTGCCTTTACATGAATAACTATCGTGATGTGATTGTCGCTACTTTGGCCAAAATGGCCGACAACGCCTCCGTCGCTACCCGTTGTGCTGCATTGTTCAAGTTGGGTAATCTTGCTTATGATCCCGACGCATTGCAAACACTTTTCTTGAAACTGACACACGATTATAACGAGAATCTACTAAAACTGCCAGCACACGTCCAGAATCCGTTACAGTACCTTGTACATTACCGTTTTGAAGCTGTTGTTCCTTATTTCGAACATTGTGTGTTGGTTGCATCCTCTTATCGGGTCAATGTGGTGTGGCTTTGGGTGGCTACGGTTCAGGACAAAGATGGGGCAAAAGAATTATTATATAAGATGGCTGATGCCTCAGTTGAAGGAGCCGCTACACTGGTCAATTATATATCGCGCAATTTCCATCCTTCATGTTTCGACAAGGAAGAAGAAGTGCTACGTCGCTATATGGATAAAGACGATGAAACCCTCGGCAGCACCTACGATAGTCTTTTCATTGACATGAAGCCTGAACGCGCAAGGCAAATGAAGCCGTTTTTTGACGACTTCTTTGTTTCGGCCGCTTGCAAATATTGCCGTCATTTTGTTTATGTTTTTTTGAAGTCGTATTGTGATTATGATGCCGACAATGTTCTCCTTTGGTTAACGATGCTATATGAGTCACAGAAGTTGGGCCAAGTGGAATACGATGCTTTAACTGATGTATTGCTGCTTGCATACAACCGCATTCTTTCAACCGATAAAACCAACAAGACCTTGGAGGATGCCATGGATTTGCTTGATGACATATTCCAACTTTCTGACAACTATATGGTTTCACACTTAACGAATAAACTGAAAAATGAATATGAATAAGACTGTGTTCATATCATATAGTTGGGCGGAGCCTTCTGGAGGCATTGTTAACAATTGGCTAAAGCCAAGTCTGAAAGACGCTGGTATTAGCGTTTCGGTCGATAAAGACAATTGCCAATATCAAGATAGCATTGAAGAATATGAACAAGAGATTGGCAATGCTGATATGATTATTGTTGTGGTTGGCAATTCATATTTGGAATCAATTAATTGTATGTACGAGATTGCTTCCATTTTCGAAAAAGGTGGTGAATTGTCAAAACGATTATATTTCATTGCTCTTGAAAAAGTGCAGTCGGACGATCAGATTGCTAAACATTGGTCTGATGCCAAGTTTGAGGTGGAAAGTCGTTTGAAAAGGATAGTTGTTGCACGTGAACCGGATGAAAAGAAGTTAGAAAAGATAGATTTGATTTGTAAATATTTAGGAGAAATATTAGTCTATTGGAATGACAGGAATAGGCTGGACTTTTCAAAGGTGTCCAAAAACAACTTTCACATAGTAGTAAACAAAATATTAGATAGGATAAACGATGCTGATATTCCAGCAGGAACTTTGGTGTAGTTAATGGCCTATAACATTTACATCTGGCATTTTGCATTATTCAGTATCCGTTGGTTTTTCGACAACGAGTAGTCAATCTCAAGTTTTGGTATGCAACACTTATCCATAACTTACTTGAAGATAGCCCATTGTCAACACGTAATGTGACTGACGGGGCGGAGTTGCAAGAAGGGTTAAGGAAGCAAATCTTACATAAATCTTTCATTAATCTTTGCTTCGGCTTTTCTTCGATTGGGGCGGAGCGAATTTCGGAACAAATCTTTGGGAGGTTGGTCCTTATCGGACGACCAACATTGGATATTGAAAATGGCTTCACTGTGTTGAAGACTTGAGGGAAGAAGGAGTTTGAGAAGGCTAGGTAGTTGGGCTTTTAATGAAAAGAAGAACGCTGGCTACAATGGCGGTTGTGTCTTCTAAGTTTAGGACTTATTTGCATAGTTCAGGGAAGATTATAATTTAATTGAAAAACAATGAAGACATTAGACGAAACAATCAAAGAGTTAGAAGGCATTAAGGAAAAGTGGTCTGATAAATATCAGGAGTTGGGAAAGTATGTCGAAGAATGTGCTAATCATGCCAATTCGGATACACCAGATGAAATAAAGAACAAGCTTGATGGCTTTAGTCACGACCTTCGCAGTTTGGGACAGGACTATCGCGACAAGATAAAAGAAGCCATTGATGACATTGCAAAAAACCATCTTAACGATTCTTTTGTCAAGGATTTAGCTGATGGTATCATCAGCGACATTGATAACTCTGGCGGAATCAATGGTAGCCGCGAAGACCGCTTACGGGAATTAGCAGGGTTAATAGACATGATTGACAAACTGGCCCGATAACCAAACAAATATCCACAGTCAAGATTGCATGAAACCAATTTAGAATGCCGTTTAGCCGCCCCCCCAGTGGGGGAAGGAATCATAAAACGTAATCTCAACAATTGGAAAGCTGAAAGGTAGATTATATGAAGAAACACTATTCAATACTACACATTTCAGACTTGCATAAGCCAGAAAACTGTAATCTTAACAATCTTTTCTATTCCCTTCAGAGAGATTGTGAAGCTTATACAGGAGAAGGTATATGCAGGCCGGAAATCATTGTGGTAAGTGGCGATCTGGTAGAAGGCTCCAAAGATGCAGATGCTGAAAACATCATAAAGGCTCAATATATTGAGGCCGGAAAGTTCTTAGCCCAACTGACGGACTATTTTCTTGATGGAGACAGAAGCAGAATGATAATCGTGCCGGGAAACCACGACTATTGCTATACAGTGTCGAAGGATAGCATGACCCTGTCAGTAGAAGAAAAACTCAACGAGGATTATAAACAATTCAAAGAAGCCAACCACCAAGTTAGGTGGAGTTGGAAAGAGAGAAGGTATTACCATATTACAAATTGGGAGCGTTATGTCCAGCGTTATGATTTGTTCAAAGCGTTCTATAACGATTTCTATAAAAGCATTAGGGAGATACCTGAGCAAGTGGATGTGGATTCATATATCATTGAATTGCCCACATACGGAATTGCTTTTGTTTGTTTCAACAGCTGCTACCGACTTGACCATCTCAATCCAATGGGTTGCATTTGTCCGGATGCTATATCCAAGGCACATGAACGCCTTGTAAACTTGAAGAATATGGGCTACCTCCTTGTAGGAGTTTGGCATCATCATGTGTCTGGCCTTCCTGTTGAGAATAACTACATGGATTACCGTATTCTCAATGCCATGATGCAGGAGGATATTAAGGTAGGCTTGTTTGGCCATCAGCATGTAAGCACAGCCGTACAGGAATATAGTGACATTACATCAAAGCAGAGCATACTTTTGATAAGCAGTGGTAGCCTTTATGGAAACCGGTATCAATTGGTAACAGGAGTGCCAAGACAGTATAATGTTATAGAAATGACGTTCAATAAAGAAGATGTAACCCTTGAACTGAACGTGAGAAAAGACAATAGCCAATATGGCTATGACATACCTCAGTGGATACAACAGCCAATAGGTATTAAGAGTCTGCCTAAATATTCACATCGCCTACAAGTAGAAATGCCCAAAATAGAATATATCGTTGCAGACATTGACAAAATGGTGAAACAGACTGGCGATTTTGGAACGGCTTGCCAGAGGCTGTTGGAAATAGGTCTTGACAATGAACTTGCACTAAAATACTTTGATAGTTACATTTCCAAGGTTACTGATAAAAGTCTAATAAAAGCATTACTGACGAATCCCTTAACTATGTCTCAATATATGACCGCCCTTGATACAGCTATATCTTTAAGAGATGTTGAATGGATAAAAGTTCTTATTATTAATGTGAAGTTCACTTCGGAATCAAATCCTTACCTAAATGAATTGAGGGATTTGGCAAACAAAATGATTTGACGCAATGGAAGAGAATATTAAATTCAAAATTAAACTTGACAGAGTACTTGAGGTGCTATGCAGTCAGATTTATGATTCACCCTTGGCTCTCCTACGGGAAAACGTTCAGAATGCATACGATGCAATTCTGATGAGAAAGCATATAGATGTGTCTGAATCTTACAAACCCTGTATTAGTATTTCCATTGGTGAAAATCAACTAACAATCAGTGACAACGGAATCGGAATGAATTCTGATTCATTGAAGAAGCATTTCTGGACTGCTGGTTCAAGTGGAAAAAATAATAGTGAAGCACGGGCAGCCGGAGTGGTTGGTACGTTTGGTATCGGAGCTATGGCAAATTTCGGAGTTTGTTCTGAGTTACGAGTGATTAGCAGAGCTTATGGAGAAAATGTGACTTTTACTTCATATGTGAAGAAAACAGAGTTGTCTTTAGATGAGGATTGTATCCATATCTATGATAATCAAGATCAACGTGATGACTACGGGACTACAATTATCGCTACTTGGGAGGATGGTTTCAGCTTGAGCCAGACAGACGCAATCAATTATCTCAAGCCATATGTAAAGTATGTACCAGTTCCAGTTATCCTGAATGGCGAACGAATCAGTCAGGAGGTCGCTCTTATTTCTTACACGAGCGACAAAATGGTGACAAAACAAGGTGTAGTTAGAGAACCTGCTATTTCATTCGATTACAGGCTAGCTTTCAATACTCACAGCAATGTCTTACCACAAATAATGATTGAGAATATCATTATTAACGAAGTAATGCAAAAAGGATTTGTGTGTTTGAGGGCCTCTGAACCAACACTGTACGGATTGAGGAACTATTTTGGATTGGCCCCAGTACCCGTAGGCTCTGCATTCAACTTTGGAGGTGTGGTGAATTTGGATTCACTTAATCCAACAGCTGGCAGAGAGGCTGTAAGCCGTGATAGCATCAATATTGTAGCCATAATCGTAGGTAAGGCGGATGAAGTGATGGCCATGGCGATTGCAGACAACGAAGTCGCTGACCAATGCCGTGAATTACTTCTCTATATTAGAAATACTAGGAGATTTGAACTGGCTCACAACATTCAAATAACTGTCTGCGGATCAGAAAGCAGAATGAAACTTGGTGAAGTTGCACCAATTGTCAATGGCAAATCGGTTAACTATTATGAAGGGAAGGACAAGCAGATTCAGAACAATCACTCAGACGAGAGTCATATTCTACTCTTGCCAGCAGATGATAATGTTCGTAGGCAAATTCAGATTACCGTCCTAAGACAAAAAGGAATACAATCGATTCCCGACACGATTGATATTAAGCCATTCAGCACAATGGATTTGACGATTCCTGAAATTTCAATTGCAACAAAAATCAAGACCGTATTGGCAGATGATTATCTGATGTCGGATGCGCTGGTAAAATTTGCTCAGATTTCACATAATTTGGAGAGTACAGTGCAGTTAGAGGATGTCAAGGTTGTAGTGTATCTCTCGAGGGATTCAAAAGAAATAAGCTATTTGTCAGAGATTTATAACAATAACTTCTCACTGTTTGAACCGATTATCAAAGACTTTGTGAGGACAAAGCTTTATACGAAATTTGCCCAATATGTTCCCTCGTCAACGCGAGATGGTGCAGAGGCCCTTTACAATTTATTGCAGCGTAAGAGGGAGCTATATACAATCGAGTATTCTGAACTAGGCGAGATGGAAGCGGTGATGAAAGATTATCTTGACGGAAAGATACCATATAAAGAAGTACTGAAGGCCGCAACTACCATTAAGAATAAGCAGACTCAGTCTGTGACATCAAAACAGATTGGTGATATAAACGAGGTTATGACTGGTGGTGGAACCACACCAGCCGTTATGCCTCAGAACAACGCAGAAGGAACTAATGAGCCAACATTAGATGCTTTACCTCCGATAATGCGCTTGGATGTGGATACAAAGTACAAAGTGCTTCACACTGATGATAAGAATCATAGTCTGTCGGGATACAACACATTCTTGGCATTGTCGGACCGTATGTTCCGAGAGAACTATGAATTCTTCCTTCAGCCGCATACAACAAGAATTATTTGGAGTATCCATAAGATTATCTATATTTTTACTCATGCCTCTAGCAATTTGACATTGTATTACGACATAGACTTGATAAAGAAGTTGGATGGCGATGCAACAGGAGGTCGTATGATAACGACTGCTACCATAGTAACAAAGGAGAGGATTTTCATCCCCGTGATTAATGAAATGGATGACTATTTCAACATCAAGGGCGGGCAATTGAAGTTCTCAGTACGGTTCGATTCAGTGACGCAATAAAAATAGGGTAGACATGGCAACAGCTAATGAATATGAACAGGAAATAAGAAAATATCAACATTATGGCTTTGAGAAGCTTTGGGATGAATAATTGAATGGTACGTATGATAAGGTTTTTTGGCAAGACGGAAAGTTGTTGGAATACATAATACTGAGAGGTTTTGAAATTGAGCGTAAGGGTTGCGTGACCTATCCTTATGAAGTAGAGGATGAATACATGAAATATGGAGGGACGATAGAGCAGATAGATGGAGCTGTACATGTTGATGAATTGCATGCTTTGGTGGAGAGTAAGGATTATGATTCCGCTAAGATAAAAGTAGAGCCATTAACAAAAATGCGAAACCAGCTGGCCCGTAGACATGCTTCTGTATTCGGAATGTTTTTTTCAGCAATTGAATTAACAACACCTGCCCAAATTCAAGTTAAATTTATGGCACCTCAACTGATTATTATATGGATGAAAGAAGATATTGATTATTGTGTTCGGAATAAAAGTTTTATTTCCTGTATGAAGGAAAAGTATAGGCAAGCAGTTGAGAATTGTGAATATATTTATCCCTATGGCCGTATTCAACAAGAAGATGTGAGTAAATATTTGGGTAAACCTTTGTTTTAACTTATGGATAATACGAGAGCATTATATATTATTGTTGAAGGTCAAACGGACGCTCAGATTCTTCACACTCTGCTAAAATGTTCTAATTTTGAGAATGTTTATCATATTCCCACTGGTGGCTATGGTAACATGTCTTCAATGGCGAGGACAATAAGATTGATGAGATCTCTGAACGAGGCAAATGATAAAATATTGGTGGTTTTTGATACTGATAGTGAAAAGAAGGATGTGATAGAGGACAGATTGGATACAATGCGTTACTTGACAAGTGCGGATTTTGACAAGCGTATAGGGGTATTCTGTTTTGTCCCAGACATAGAAAGAAGTTTGTTCCCATCAGAAAAGTTTAAAAGGAAGGTGATAAATGATGACTTAGTGAATTATATGAGGGAACATATTGAAGAGTTGCGGTCAAATGATGTGATAAGGGAGATGCAGGCGTTTATTGATGAGTAGGACAAAGTGCGGTTGAATTGTTATTATTATCGGAATTATTCTTTTGTCAAGGATATTCAGATAATCTTTTGCACGGTGCTGGGGAAGAAGATGGAATATGCAGGGGAGAGAATTTAGGGAATAATTGATAATTGACAATTGATATGACAATTGAAGAGATACAGAAATCGGAGGAGTTTCAGGTGTTTGACCGAAAAAGTGCCCGCATCGACGCAAAAGCGCTGGCCATCACGATTATCGCCTTCGCTAATGCGGACGGGGGAAAGATTGCCTTGGGCGTGGAGGATGACGGTGCTCTGACAGGCGTGGACGGTCAGACAGACCATGTGAATGAACTGCTTCGGGCATCGTTTGACTACTGCGTCCCATCAATAGCTACCTCAACAGAGTATATGGAGGTGACGGATGTAAACGGAAAAGCGAATCATATCATTCTGATAACTGTGACGCAGAGTATGAGGGTACACGCGAATCAGGCTGATGAGGTGTACTATAGGGTTGGCGACAAGTCGAAGAAACTGAATTTCGAGCAGCGGATGCAATTAGTGTATGCCAAAGGGGAGCATTACTATGAGGATGCTCCCGTGAATAATGCTAGTTGGGAGGATTTGGATACTGCTTTGTTGGAGGATTATGTAAGACCGATTGGCTATGGAAAAGGAGTCGAGGCTTTCATCCGCGAGAATGGCTATGTAATCAAGAAGGAAGATTATCGCGGATGCGAGTATGAGGCGCTAAGCGGAGCAGCCGTGTTGCTGTTTGGCAAAAATCCTCAGCGATTCTTCCAGCGGGCACAGGTGCGAGTCATCCGCTATGAAGGTACGGAAGCCAAGGTCGGTCAAGAGATGAATGTGATTAAGGATGAAATTTTCACCGGCCCTGTTCTAAAACTGACGAATAATGTGTTGGCTTTCGTGAAGACGCAGATCAAGGAACACACTTATCTTGGTGCTGACGGAAGGTTCAAGACCGATCAGCAGTATCCTGAATTCTGTTGGACCGAAATATGCGTGAATGCAATCTGCCATAGAGACTACAGCATTTTAGGGACAGACATTCAGGTGAAGTTGTTTGACGACCATATGACGGTGGAAAGCCCCGGCATTTTGCCTGGCTTGGTAAGGCCGTATAATATTCGTGAGATGCATTTCTCGCGGAATCCGAAGATTGCGTTGTATATGCGCAACCATAAACTAGTGAAAGAGTTTGGCGAAGGGGTAGACAGGATGTTCCGTGAGATGGAGGAGGCTGGATGCCCGGCTCCAGAGTATCGGCAGAATGGTTTTATGGTGTATGCTACGATTAGGCAGCGCGAGGGTACTGTACCTACGGAAAAGACTACGGAAAAGACTACGGAAAAGACTACGGAAAAGATTCTTGGTTTCATTTCCGAGAATCCAAAGGTAACGACAGAAGAGCTAGCTCGTTTGTGTGGGTTGACACCTGACGGTGTGTATTATCATACCAAACATCTTCGCGAAAAAGGTCTGCTGATTCGCGAAGGTGGTCGTAAAGAGGGGTATTGGATTGTCGTTAAAAAATGACAATCGATTGTACTGATCAGAAAAACTATTATAAATCTTTGCTTCGCCTTATCTTCGATTGCGGCGGAGCTTCACTGATGGCCAGTCCTTATCGGACGGCCTTTGCTTCATGGAACATGTGCTGTTGCGGACAATAGAAATAATGTGTAATTTTGCGGCTTGGAATATAAACACTGGATCTTATGTGCAGGTACAATATTGCAATAGATGATGCCCTGATGGAGGAAGTCAGGCCTCATATTGGTCAAGATACCGCAGTGCAGTCATGGCTCGAGGAATTGCTTCACAATGCTCTGTTAAGTTATGTAGCCCAGTTTGAAGAATCCAGTGTATCGGACAATAAAAAGATTGTAGAGCAATTGAAGGCGCTTGAAAACGACCCTGACGGGGTTTTCAAATTGGGTAGTATCTTGAAGCCTTCGAAATATTCTGTAGAAGAACTTCGTGACGAGTATTTAAGCGAAAAGTACGGGTTATGAAGGTGTTGGTAGATTCAAATGTAATTCTTGAGCTGATTCTGCAAAGGGAACAGGTGGAGTTAGCTAATAAAAGCTTGTCTTTGCTTTCACAAGAAAAACATGAGGCTTATTTAACTGTGGGAGGCTTCTATGGCATGCTTTATACTATAGATAACTACCTTCGAAAAGTAATGGAATTGAAGAAGCCGTATAGAGCCCATGCATTACGTTCAATTATGATACAGGATTTGAATAAGTATCAAGTGGTGACTCCTCAGGAATTGTTGGATTTGTGCATGAAAAAGAAAGTGAAATCCTGATTATTATGTACCCCAAAACAAGAACAGGTAATTACAAATGCTTTTTTCCAGGTGAGAACATTTGAGAACTGAACGTGGGAAATGAAGGGATGAGAACCGTTTGCCGCCAGGCAAACAAAATCCGTGATTTCTGTGCTATCTGTGTGAGATAAAATGAAGACTGTACTTATCGGACGGGGTTTTTTGGAAACAAATCTTACATAAATCTTATACAAATCTTTGCTTCGACTTGTCTTCGATTGCGGCGGAGCTTTCTATTGAACAAGTTTTCGGCGGCCTGTCCTTATTGGACGAGGTATTTTGGAAGCAAATCTTACATAAATCTCATACAAAGGCCGAAGCCTGCGGGAATGCTATGAAAGTCAGCATGGATGGTCGTGGGCGTGCGAAGGACAACATCTGGATCGAGCGCTTCTGACGGACCATCAAACGCGAGTACATTTACCTGAATCCTCGTGATAACGCCGTTGATTTGCGGAAAGGAATTGAGAAGTTTATGCAGTATTACAACACTGAACGGCACCATCAGGGCATTGACAACGAAATCCCAGCGCGCAAATATGAAAACAACAAATTATTAATCCGTACCTATGAAGCTGCTCGATGTTTCACTTTAATTACATATCTTTGCGTTCTCAAATAATGGGTACATTATAATGCCGAAGATATTACATACTGCAAGATATACTGGAATCCCATGGGAGATACTGAAAAACGTCGTTCCTGAAGGGTTCTATGTAAAAACACTCGATGAGCTGGACTATGACAGTCTTGTAAATGAGGCAGTGGATGCCGACTACCTGTTGGTCAGCGGCCGTTTGCCCATTGATGAAGGAGTACTCACTGCTGCCACACACCTGAAAATGATTCAGCGCACTGGTGTTGGCACCGAGATGCTAGATGTGGAAGCTATCAGGCAACATGGGATACCCGTCTATGTCAATGCAGGGGTGAATGCCCAAAGTGTAGCTGAACATACGTTAACGCTGATACTTGCTTGTTTGAAACGACTGCCTCAGATCAACCAGCAAACCCATCAGGGTGTATGGAAGAAGCAACAAGTTGGTGTGACTACTCGTGAGTTGAAAGGCAAAACCGTGGCACTAGTGGGTATGGGGAATATTGGTCGTTTGGTTGCACAGATGCTTCAGCCTTTTGGTGCAAAGGTGGTATATACTGATGTTTTCCGCCAAACAGAGGAAGTGGAATCACGATTGGGTCTGACTTATTATGATAGTTTTGAAGCTATGTTACCTGTAGCCGACATCCTTAGCTTCCATTGTCCATTGACCAAGGAGAACACAGAAATGCTGAACAGCAAAACGCTTTCTATGATAAAGGATGGAGCGATTGTCATCAATACTGCACGGGGCAAACTTATCAACCCTGATGACCTTTACGATGCTTTGCAGTCGGGACATCTTTCATCTGCTGCCTTAGATACACATTATGAAGAACCGATAAAGGATGGTTATAAGTTGGCAGAGTTGGAAAATGTGATACTTACTCCTCATATTGGAGGCTTGTCATACGAAGCATTCCATCAAATGATGGCTGATGCGGTTGAGAATATTGTGGCTTTCGAGGAAGGTCGTTTGGCTGAAATTGAATCGAAGAGGTTGTTTTGATGTAAACAATAATTATCGCGAATTATTCATGAATATTACAGAAGGGTTTATTGAAGGAATTGTTATCAAGTCGCAGTTGATACCTCATCATGTGTTGTTGCAGGCTCGAAAGGTGCTGCTGGATTATCTCGGTGTGTTAGCAGGAGGAACCAGATACCTCGAGGAGGAGCATCCTGATTTGATTACGGCATCCCCAAGTGCTGCTTTTTTGTATGGATTCGCTGCTCATGTACTCGAATTGGACGACGGCCATCGGCATGGGATGATTCATTTGGGTGCTTCCATTGTTTCAGCGATTCTTGATGTTGCAAAGAAAGAAGATTTACAATCCGACGATGTACTTCGTGGCATTGTGATGGGATATGAAGTCGCGGTGCGATGCGCAAGATCTATTCAGCCTGGACACAAGGAGAGGGGGTATCATGTGTCAGGCACTTGCGGAACGATAGGCTCTGCTATGGGTATAGCCTTTGCTTGTGGTTATAACACGGAGCAGATGAAATCGACGTTGGCTTGTGCCGTAAGCAGTGCGGCGGGTGTGTTGGAGATACAGGAACAAGCATCCGAAATGAAACCCTATAATCTGGGTCGTGCTGCATTGGCTGGTGAGGTGGCGGCACAGGTGGGGAAATTAGCTATGCCAGGTCCTGATGACATTCTTGGTGGCAAACGAGGGTTTCTTGCAGCATTAACGGATACACCCAAGCCTGAGCTTCTGACAGATTTCAGCAATAATGATTATGCTATCATGGGTATCTATCAGAAAGTACATGCGGCATGTCGTCATTGTCATCCTGCTATCGATGCAACTATTGATATGCGAAATGACCTCAATCTTCAACCTGATCAAATTGATAGAATTGAAGTGCATACCTATAAGCTGGCTGTTGGAAGCCATGACCATACGCAAATCATGGGTATCAGTTCAGCCAAACTTAGCACGCCATACGCTGTGGCTTTGGCCATCGTGAAAGGTAGTGCAGGATATGCCGACTATAACGAGGCCAATTTGGAGGATGATGCCATCAAGATGCTGACCCACAAGGTTAGTGTAATTGAGGATGAGAACTTGACGGCCCAGTCACCAGCTGTGAGAGGAGCTCGTGTGACTATCTATTTGAAGGACGAGAACATATATGAAGCACCGTGTCTATATCCAAAAGGCGAACCAGAGCATCCACTTACACAAGAAGAGTTGGAAGAAAAGTTCCGTGGACTTGCCATGTATGGCGGTTTGACCCAAAAAGAATGTGACGAGGTGATAGAAGAAATAGGGAAAGAAAAGTTTTCGATTAACAAGATTATGAGTATATGTCAAAAATAATTGAACTGACTACACCATTAAGCGAAGAGGCCATCAGCCAACTAAAAGTAGGCGATGTGGTAACCATCACAGGCTACATCTACACAGGCCGTGATGCAGTGCTACCAAAAATCGTGAAGGCAGCGGAAGAGGGAACGCTTGACCAATTAGGTATTGACTTGCAGGGTTCCGTTATCTTCCATACGGCGGTCAGTCCTGCTGGTGTTGGACCTACTTCAAGCAACAAAGTGGAGATAGAATGTACCTTTGAGCCGCTTTCGAAACATGGTGTGAAAATGCACCTTGGAAAGGGTGCCATCTCAAAGGAAACCGTAAAGGCTTTGGCTGAAAATAATGCTGTCTTCGCCATCATCCCGCCAGTCACAGCCTTATTGGGCAGTCAGACCGTGGAACAAGAAATCGTTGCCTTTCCTGAGTTGGGAATGGAAGCGTTCAATCGATTGAAAGTTGTAAAATATCAGGCCATCATTGCTGCAGCGAAAGGAGTATCCATCTATGACTAATATAAGAGAAAAAGTGGCCGATTGCCTTGTGAGGGCAGGCTCAACCTTCCGCGAAGACCAGAAAGAAGCCTATCGCAAGGCGATTGCCGATGAAGCGAATGCCCAATCTTGTTGGGTGATGCAACAAGTACTGGACAATGCCATCGTTGCCGAGGAGAGAAGAAGCCCATTGTGCGATGACACGGGCATTCCACATCTCTTCCTTGAAGTGGGAAAGAACCGCTCTGTTTCAGGAGAAATGATGCAAGAAATCATGGAAGGTGTGGAGCTTGGCCTCCGCCAACTTCCTGGTCGCCCGATGGCCATCATGGGCGACGACAACGCCCGTATCGACCAAAGTGGCGGCTTGAACCCCGATTCAGGAGCCTTGAAACCTTCGCCTATCCTCATCAAGCCTATTGACGAAGATGTCATCCGCCTGACCATTCTGATGCTCGGTGGTGGCCCTGCCATCCGTGGCATCACGCAGCGTATCTTCCATAAGCACAATGTGGATGTGGTGATAGAAGAGATTGTTAACCGGGCTACTCCTGCTGTTAGCCAGTTGGGGTGTTCGCCTTGCGTTCTTGCTGTGGGTATCGGACGTTCTCAATTTGAAGCCACGAGCCTGATGATGGAAGCTATGGTTTATGGTGATTTCAGTAAACAGACCGAATTCGAAAAAAAGATTACTGATAAAGTGAATGAAGTCAACATTGGTCCTCTTGGATTGGGTGGCAAACATAGTGTTTTGGCAACCTTTGCCAAGGTGGGACCGCAACGAGCTAGTGGTGTTAGGATTGTGGCTTTGAGGCCTTGCTGTTGCTTTGAGCCGAGAAGAGCAAGTGTGGATTTGTAAAACACTAAATGTGAAAGGAAAATATGGTTGAAAAAAACTATTTTTATCTTAGATATCATTTTTTTTTGCTATTGATATTTGGCATTAGTTTTTTTTCAATTGCTCAGACACCTGTGCGTGTGATGCATGTTCATTATTCTGATGGAGCAGTATCTGATGTGCCAATGAATATTGTGGATAGTATTACTTTTGATTATAACATAGGGAACGATTTATACCCTGAGGTTTCAGATACTATTACAAGTAACGAAGTGTTACAACGTGCTTATTATATGGCTTCGATACAATGGACTCCATTGAGGCCAGTTCCAAAGTCTGGCGGTAATTATTATCCAGCAGGTGTTCTTGTGACAGGTGCGCCATACTCGTCTGTAAAAGAGCTAAACACATATCTTTTTCATGATGTGTCTTATCATACTTTTATGACAGCCGTTCATAGTCCTATGAGTGTTTTGTATACGGAGAATATTAGTCAGTCACCATATCATGGAACAAATTGTGCCACATATTATGGAGGTGTATGCAGTTCTTCGGTAATGTGGGCTTTGGGTTTTAATATGCCATATTCATCAAATCGTATCATTGAGTTAGAAGAAATGGAACGAATAGAACACCAAGTTGTTGATTCATTGAGGATTTGTGATGTGATATGGAAAAGAGGTCATGTCCAAATGATATATAATATTGAATATAGAGATGATACTCTTTATCGTATAAAGACTTTTGAAATGGCTGGGTCTAACGCTCATTTCAATAATTATACAAAAGCACAGTTTTTGAATACTTGGAATTCTAATGGATATGTTGGTTATCGATTTAAAAAGTTGAAGTATTCTTCGGAACCTTTAGTACTTCAAGATTGGGACCCAATTGTTTATAATGATTATCTTTGTCCATCAAAAGGTGATAAAGCTGTTTATAGAACAACAGATACCATTGCAATCCATATTTATGACTCGATATATGACCAAATAGTTTTGACAAAAGGAGCTAGCTTGATTGCCTCTGATAATAATAATGGCAATTTGCAATGTTATTATGGCTTGAAATCAGGCGTTTACAGGGTTTTTCTTCAGAGTGATAATGATAAAACAGCAAGTGTCTCCTTTGAAGTTGTTGAGACTAACGTGAGTTATGATTGGTGTGATGATGGAGAAAACTTAAGAATATACTTTAACTCCTCGGCTAAACCTGAATATGCATCACTATGTTATCTTTCAGGAGGTTCAGGAAGAAGTATTCCTATTTCAGAAATGGATATTTGGCGTGGATATATCATAGTACCTCGTTTGGAGACCGAGTTGGATTATTATTGTAAAGTGAAATTCAAGGGCGAATATGGTACGATAATTAATGAACCAATTAAAGTTGAACCATTTGAGTCAAAAGAGTGAGCGATGATAATAAGAGATGCGGCAAATTGTGCGCCCAAACCAACCTAACAGTTTACATGTTGAATGGCGGTTTCGGAAATGGCGGTTTCGGAAATAAAAAATATACATGAATTATGAGATTCTACGATAGAGAACAAGAAATAGCCTTTTTGCGGGAGACGAGGGAAACAGCTAGGCGATGTGTTCTACAGCTTCTGGTTTCGCTTCGTTTTCAAGTATAATT
>JAEEGK010001062.1_pt1 | contig 68382 bp, 46 predicted proteins | sample 8958771 | NCBI WGS metagenome assembly JAEEGK01 (sample SAMN16246547, study PRJNA631951) | gut metagenome | biome: gut microbiome; feature: rumen; material: SC-attached | host: Bos | place: Iran: Karaj | collected 2018-10
ACTCCTCACCGCTAACCCTCCATACACGGCAGGACATCATGGCTTCGATGGTAGCCTGGGAAGGTTGGCCTGACAGGACGCAAGGATAATCAGCCACGAATTCGCCCTCGAACGAGAACCATGTGAGATGATTGCGCTCGTCGCTGATGCCTCGCGTGATGTACTTGAAGCACCCCTCGGTGACGAAGCCGAACCACCGTGCGGGGTCGCCCTCGCGCTCCAGCTGGTCGCCCTTGCGGTAAGTCACCTCCTTGCCCTCGCGCTCGCAAAACTCACGCAGCGCCTCAATGTCAATGCTGTTTTTCCCGAATTTCTGTTCCATCGTCAGTGGCTATTTGGCTGTAAAGTTACTAAATTTTCCACAAAAGCGTTCATAGCGAGACAAAAGAAATTTTCATAATTATGCTGTTATTCCGATACTGCTTTGGGTGTTTGTGACTCACCTTGCTTCAGTATGAACCATAGCGAGAGCCGTATGTTTTTATCGTCATCAACTACAAGAATCATTATGGATATACTTATATTCTATTTCATCATAAAAACGGAACCATGTATGCCGGTAGCATAATGGTTTCCTGATCCTTTGCGAAGTCCTTGGTATACACCATATATCGCCACAATATCCTGGACGAATAAATACGACAGAACTCATCAAGCGAAGCATGTGACTTACTGCTCGACGACTTCACCTCTATAGGACAAATCTTTGCTCCACGAGACAATAGGAAGTCAGTCTCATAGTAGTGTTTCTCATCACGTGGCCAAGTGTGGTAGAAGAGTTCATTCCCTGCAGCCACCAGCATCTGGCTGACAAGGTTCTCATATACATAGCCCAGATTGGCTGGTAGTTTGTCTGCCAAAAGCTTCTCGTAAATGATATTCTCTGTAAAGCTCTTGTCCCAAAACGCCAGCGTGATAAACAGTCCCGTGTCGCAAACGAACATCTTGAATTGGTCTTTGTTTTTCGTAAGCCCCATACCCACTTGTGGGTCGTTCACGTGATAGCACATGTTTACCGTCTTGCTGTCTTCAAGGTCTTTCAGCAGTTCCGTCATTTTCTCGTCGTCCACCCTACCTACAACTGCGTATGGCACATATCGTATGGCATTTCGGCTTAGTTGTCCGGGGACGGAACGGAACATTACCGATGCTCGTCCTGAGGGGTCTATCTTTAGGAAGTCGTCCTCATAAAGTTTGAGTATGCGACGCTTCACTTGATCAACCTTACTGAAGTTATTGGTGTCAAGGTAGGCATTGACGGCCTGCGGCATACCACCTACCAGCATATATAGCCGTAGGTTGCGTGCCATCTCCCTATGGGCTGGCCCGAGGGCATGCTGCTGCTCCCAGAACTTGCGTAGCAGTGGAACCGTTGCTTCGTCGCCCAATGCCCACCGGAACTCCTCAAAATCCATCGGATTCATCTGTATCCTGTCCTCTTCGCTTGGAATCGTGATACCATCAGTATTTTTCTTGATGCTGATCAGCGAACCCGTTTCGATGTAGTCGTAACGCCCGTCTTCCACCAGATATTTGATTGCTTGACGCGCCATCGGACATTTCTGAACCTCGTCGAAAATGATGACAGATTCCCGTGGCTTCAGTGTCACATGATATGCAGTCTGGAGATACAGAAACAGGTAGTCCAAATCCATCAGGTCGTTGAACAAATCCTTGATGGCCTTCGATGCCTTGTTGAAGTCTATCAGCAAGTATGACTCATATTCGTTCTTGGCAAAGGTTTCCACGATGGTCGACTTGCCGACACGTCGCGCACCTTCAACAAGCAATGCACTCTTACCGTCCGATTCCTGTTTCCAGTTCAGCAATTGAGTGTAAATCTTTCTTTTGAACAGTCTTTCTTTCATAAAGTCCTTTGTTTACGGTGCAAAGATAGCAAAATTATTCAATCCCCACAAATATATTTCAACAAAATATACTAATCCCCACAGAATTTTCTCTCAAGAACCATCTATTCCCCACAAATTTCTTTTCCGATGTGTTTTCATGTCTCAATCGATGTAAGGCCGAACGAATTTTTCACAAACGACCGAATAAAAGCGCCACAAACGACCGAACAAAATCACCACAAACGACCGAAAAAGCATCAAAAGATTTGTCTGGCGTTAAATGTTACAGTATTGGTGGATAGGCAGCGTCAGCACGAAGGCTGACGACTGCCCGAACGAGAGAGAATTTATAGTCGGTTGCGTTCGCTTTGTCCAGCATGACTACCTTTATAACGGCTGCGAGTTGCATTGAACTTCCACGAGAGGTCGATGCCTATGCGGCGGCCATCGCGATACTCTTTGAATTGTGTACGGACATTGATACCACCGTAAGCCGTCATTTCTATGTAGCGGGTATGGAGGATGTCGTTGACAAGAAGGATATGACCGAAAAACGGATGCCGGGGGTGCAGGTCTTAAACTAGTTAAAGAGTTTTTCCCTATTTCTTGCTTTCGAACGTGATTGACTTGCGAATCGTGCTCAGATAGTTAGGGGTGATGCAAAGGAACGAGGCGAGGTCTTGTAAGTCAAGATGCTCAACAATGCCAGGACAACGTTGCAGCAGCAACTCATAGCGTTCGCGGGCTGTGGCGCGGTGGAAGTCGAGGTAGCAGGCGCGGGCCTGACTGAGTAGATGCTCAGCTATGACACTGCGCAACTCCATCTTTTCAGCGTCTTGACGAAAAAAGTCCATCACCTGCTCGCCGCTCACACGGAGCAAGCGGCTGGGCATCATCGCCTTGATCGTGGTCTGCGATGGACGATCGTCGAGGCAGGCGGGATAGTCGCCCGCAAACTCGCCCTCGAACGAGAACCAGGTGATGTGCTCCCTATCATCGCTGATGCCATACGTTACATACTTGAAGCACCCCTCGGTGACGAAGCCGAACCATCGTGCGGGGTCGCCCTCGCGCTCCAGCTGGTCGCCCTTGCGGTAAGTCACCTCTTTGCCCTCGCGCTCGCAAAACTCGCGCAGCGCCTCAATGTCAATACTGTTTTTCCCGAATTTCTGTTCCATCGTCAGTGGTTGTTTGGCTGCAAAGTTACACCAATTCTTTGAATCACCCAAATGTTTTGCTATTTATATAAGGACTCATTATTTTTCTTCGTTAAAGGGTTCGACATCTTATTTGCGGAAAGGGCAGCTCGTTGATCTATGGGAAGGGTAAGGACTGACTCTAACATCTCTTTTGCACAATCGACGGCAATGACAGACGGCCCCCGACATGACCAAAAATCGGATGCCGGGGGTGCAGGTCTTAAACTAGTTAAAGAGTTTATTTGTTTTTCTGCTATTCAAAAGTTACGAAATATTGTTTATATGTCAAACAAAATGCGTAAATTTGCAGGCGCTAAAGTACTTTGTCATGGAAAAAGAAGAGAAATACAAACTGTTGAAACAGCAAATTGAAGCACTCGTAGCCGGCGAGGACGATTCCGTTTCCGTGATGGCTAATGTCAGTGCCGCTATCCACCAGGAGATGGGTTTCTTTTGGACGGGTTTCTATATAGTAAAAGGTGATGAACTGCATCTGGGCCCATTCCAAGGAAGCGTCGCCTGCATGCATATTCCTTTCGGTCGTGGTGTCTGTGGTACTGCGTGGCAGCGTGCAGAAACCATTGTGGTTCCTGATGTGGAGCAGTTCCCGGGTCATATAGCCTGTAGCAGTCTTTCGCGCTCGGAGATTGTCGTCCCCCTCTTCAATGCGTCCCACGATGTGGTGGCAGTGCTCGACATAGACAGTCGTGAACTGAATACCTTTGATGACATAGACCGCGACTGGCTGGAACAGATAGTGAGGGTTGTAATGGTATAACCAACAACTCCGTACCTGGAAACTTCTGATGAATAAGAAAAAAGAAAATGATGAAAAATAAGTTGCAAATAGCACTGACAACTTTGTTTGGAGTTTTGGTTTTCTGTTTCTGGCTATTCGTCCGTCCCGCAGTCATCATGGAGCGCGAAGCGCTTCAACTGTTTTTGTGGAATGGTGATTATCTGGCAGAGCGATTGGCTGTGCCTGGAGGATTTGCGCGATATGTAGGGGAGTTCTTGGTGCAGTATTTCCTGTTTGAGACGGCAGGTGCTGCTATCCTTGCTGTTGTTTTATCAGCCGTGTCATGGTTCTTTTGGATTCTGATCCATCGTAGTATCCCTTCCGTAAGTGACAAAATTCTTTTCCCCATTTCCTTTCTGCCAGCCATCGTATTGTGGCTTTTGATGTGCGACATGGATACTTCTATGACACTTCCGGTAGCCGTGCTACTGACCTTAGTGTTGATGTTGTTGTTACCTGAGAAGAAAACACCGAGTCTGTCTGGTTCTATTGCTCTTGTGCCAGTAGGCTACTGGTTGGCTGGTCCTGTTATCTTGTTGATGGCTGTCTGGCATCTGCGTTGGTTGCATCGGCCTTTTAATAAGGTAATGGTTGCGATGGAGAGTACGGCAATGGCATTGTTATTAGTAGCCTGCGTATTGATCAGTTCCTATTTTGTGCCTTATTCTCTGGAGAATATGGTGAAGGGTATTGACTACAGGTCCATTCAGGCTGATAAGATTGGAACGCTGGAAATGATGGAGTACGACTACCTACAGCGTCAATCAGCGTGGGAGAAAGTGTTAGAAAAAGCAAACAGGATGGAGCCTAAGGCAAAAGCCTGTCATCATATTGTCAGTCTGGCCAAGTATTATCAGCATGAGACAAGTCCGGATGAGTTGAAAATGAGTCTGTACAAACCTTTCACGGCCCTTACCAGTACGACATCAGCCATGATGATGAGCGATTTGTTCTTCCAGATGGGCTTTGTCAACTTCGCACAGCGGACCATGTTCGAGGCCATGGAGAGCATGTCAAACTACAACAAGAGTGCCAGGGCATTGTGCCGCCTGACGGAAACAGCCATTGTGACGGGGCAGTATGAGGTAGCCTTGAAATATATCTCCATCTTGGAGGAAACACTTTTCTATAAGCGGTGGGCACAGAAGATGCGTCAGTTGGCTACCTATCCAGAGAACATCAAGAACCATCCGAAGTATGGTGCTTTGCAGAAGATTTATGGTGAAACGGAAGACTTGTTGTTTATATAGGTAGGAGAACGATGAGAAAGATGATAGCACATATCGGATGTTGGGTACTTGTGGCATGCATGCTGTTTGCTTGCAGTTCGCGCCCTGAGAATGTCCAGCATACTGACCAGTTGCCGGAGATCTATCCCGACTATACTGGAGTAACGGTGCCTGTGGGTATTGCTCCGTTGAATTTCTCAATGGCAGATGATTCCTTCACGGATATTGACGTGGAGGTGAAGGGTAAGAAAGGGGGTCGTCTGCATGCCAATGGTTCCTTTGCCGATTTCGACATAGACGAGTGGCACCAGTTGCTGGCTGAAAACAGGGGGAGTCAGATCTTGGTCTCTGTGAGTGCCCGGAAAGAGGGACAATGGTATCAATATAAGGATTTTGCCATCCATGTGAGCCAGTATCCGTTGGACGAGTGGGGCATTACCTATCGTCGCATCCCGCCCAGTTATATGCTTTATAGTCACATGGGACTCTATCAGCGAAACCTGGCAGACTTTGAGGAACAGGCCATGATAGAGAATTCACAGGTTCATGGCAATTGCATGAACTGCCATACGCAGAATCGTACGAATCCAGACCAGTATGTATTTCATGTCAGAGGTGCTCACGGGGCAACGGTGATTCATACGACGGGACGTGACGAGGTGCTACAGGCTCGCAACGATAGTCTGGGAGGCTCGATGGTCTATCCCTATTGGCATCCAGGTGGTCGCTATTGCACCTTCTCGACCAATAAGACTGCCCAGATTTTCCACATGGCAAACAACAAGCGTATCGAGGTCTACGATACGTCTTCCGATGTGTTCGTCTATGACACTCAGGAACATGTGGCTATCAAGGACTCTTTGCTGACGAAAAAAGACTGGATGGAGAATACACCGGCTTTCTCGCCCGATGGCAAGTGTCTTTATTTCATTACCACGCCCACCCGCAACTATCCGCAGGATTATGACAAGGTGAAATACAGCCTCTGCCGGGTGGCTTTCGATGAGGCTACAGGAAAAACAGGAAATCAGGTGGATACGCTGGTGAATGCTGCATTGACAGGTAAGAGCGCTACATGGCCACGACCTTCTTACGACGGACGCTATCTGATGTACACCCAACTGGATTACGGCTATTTTTCTGTTTGGCATCCTGAGGCAGATCTTTTCTTGATAGACCTGAAAACGGGTGATAGCAGACCGATGAACGAGGTGAACAGCCGTAGGTCGGAGAGCCTGCACAACTGGAGTGGCAATAGTCATTGGTTCCTCTTCACTAGTCGGAGGGATGATGGGTTATACACCCGTCTTTATTTCTCGTCCATCGATGAAAACGGGAAAGCCACGAAGCCTTTCCTCTTGCCACAACGTAATCCCAAGGAATACTATCGGGAACTGTTGTATTCCTATAATACACCTGACTTTACGTCGCGCCCAGTCAAGATGGATGCCCGAGAAATGGGAAGAAGGTTGGAGAGTCCGAAGCGACAATCCACACGAACTGACTGGCGATAGCCTTACTGGTTTTGTCCGTTCCCGACGGACTGCCAGTCCGAGGCGTTCGGACTGGCAGTCTGAAAATAGTTGAGACCTTCCACCGCCCCCGACCCTAGGGAGAAAGTGAAATGAAGATTTTTGTCCAAATACTTGGATATTCCAGAAAATGTGCATATCTTTGCAGACAGATTGCCATAAAAAAGGACTACTTATAATATGCTACAGATCCGCTGCAAGAACAACAACGTGACAAAGAGTTTCCCCGAGGGAACCTCGCTGCTCGACGTGTATCAGGAGTTTGCCGATGACGTCAAACTTCCCTATCCCGTTGTTTCCGCCAAAGTCAACAACGTATCCCAAGGGCTGAAGTTCAGGGTGTACCAGAACCGCGACGTAGAGTTCCTCGATGCCCGCGAGGGATCGGGTCACCGGGTGTATGTACGCTCGCTGAGTTTCCTGCTCTACAAGGCCACGCAGGATCTGTTTCCAGGCTCGAAACTCTTCATCGAGCACTCGCTGTCGAGAGGCTACTATTGCAACTTCAAGAAGAAGAACACAGGAGGGGAGAAGGTAACTGATGAGGATGTGGCAAAGATCAAGGCGAGGATGCAGGAGATCGTAAGTCTCGACATGCCCTTCCGCCGCACCGAGGCAACAACGGATGAGGTCATCCGCGTGTTTACGGAACGGGGATTTCAGGACAAGGTGAAACTCCTGGAAACCAGCGGCCAGATCTATAGCGACTACTACACGCTGGGCGACACCGTGGACTACTATTACGGGCCCTTGGTGCCGAGTGCAGGCTACCTGCAGGTATGGGACCTGGAGCGCCACGAGGAGGGACTGCTGTTGCGGGTGCCCGACTGGAACTGTCCCTCGAAAGTGGCAGAGAAGGTGGCACAGCCCAAGACCTTCGAGATGTTCGCCGAGAAGACACACTGGGACATCATCATGCGACTGTCGAACGCCGGCGACGTGAATAAGGCTATCATGCGAGGACACGCCCCGGAACTGATACAGGTCAGTGAGGCCCTGCAGGAGAAGAAGATTGTGCAGATAGCCGAAGAGATAGACCGTCGCTTCCACCAGGAGAAAGATCCCGTGAGACTGGTGCTCATCACTGGACCGTCGTCATCAGGCAAGACCACCTTCTGCAAGCGTCTCAGCGTGCAGTTGCTGGCCTGCGGACTGAGGCCTATATCGTTCTCGACGGACGACTACTTCGTGAACCGTCTGGACACGCCGAAACTGCCTAACGGCGACTATGACTTCGACAACATCGAGACGGTAGACTATCACCTGATGGAGGAACATCTGATGCGGCTGATGGACGGTGAGCGCGTGGAGATTCCGGAATATAACTTCGTGACAGGCAAGCGCGAATGGAACGGAAAGAAACTAAAACTGGGTGGCGACACGGTACTCATCATTGAAGGTATCCACGCCCTGAATCCGTTACTGACAAAGAAACTGCCCGACTCGCTGAAATACAAGATATATATATCCGCCCTCACCAGTATCTCCATCGACGACCACAACTGGATTCCCGTCCGCGACAACCGACTGCTGCGCCGTATCATCCGCGATTACAACAAGGGTGCCTATACCGCCCAGCAGACCATTGCCCAATGGAAAAACGTGTGTGAGGCCGAAGACCAATGGATATTCCCTTATCAGGAGACGGCCGACGTGATGTTCAACTCGGCACTGAACATCGAATTCGCCGTGCTGAGAACGCATGCGGAGATCATTCTGGCCTCCGTACCCAAGAACTGTCCGGAATACTCTGAGGCCCACAGGCTGCTGAAGTTCATCCACTTCTTCCTGCCCGTCAGCGACAAGGAGATTCCTCCCACCAGCATCATGCGCGAGTTCGTCGGAGGCAGCAGTTTTAAGTACTAACTGATTTTTTGTTTACGGTTTACAGTTTACGGTTTACAGTTTACGGTTTACAGATGATATGTTCTAAAGACGGAATGGCTTGCACGGTAATCAACTATAAACTATAAACTTTAAACTATAAACAATAAAGTCTAAAACAAAAAACTCTAAACACTTCTATAATAGTCTTTCAGAGTCTGGGCGTCTGCGTCGGCATCGGTGAAGACCTCGAGGAGCACGGGGCGATCGCTATCGGTACTGACCAGGGTGTCGATGGCGGAACGCATCTGGTGCATGTCGGAAGCAGACAAATATACGATATCGTTCTGACGGCAAATGCCTTCAGCAGAGGTGTGGTGCTCAGCAGACACGTATCTATCGCGGGCAGGGCTCTGCTCCAAACCAGGAAGGAGGTTGAAGATGCCACCACGGCCGTTGTTGAGCAAGAGTATGCGGAGATTGCCCCGCAGGTTCTGGTTCCACAGCGCATTCTGATCGTAGAAGAAACTCAGGTCGCCAATGACGCAATACACTGGCCCGTCAGTCACCACCGAGAAGCCTGCCGCCGTGGAGAGCGAGCCCTCGATACCATTGACACCCCGATTACACCTGACGGTATGGGAACGGGCAAAACTGTTGGCCAGGCGGATGGCAGAACTGTTGGCGTAGTGTACCACCGCATCGCCCACGCTGCCCTCGAAATACTTCACGGCTGCCATCTGGGAATAAGCCGGCTCATAAGCATCGGCATGACGGCGCAAACGAGCCAGTAGTTCGTCCCACTGCTGCACAAAAGGGTGAGGTTCCATGACCAACATGAAACGGATATGATCGGCCACGACCTCCCCGTCGCCCTGGACGATATGCGTCAGGTTCATGAAGGGGTCGGCGACCTCGCCCGCCTCATTGATCATCCAGGTCTCATGGGCTTTGCGAAGGAAGCGCTTCAACCGCTTGCTCACGATGGAGCCTCCGATATAAAGCACGAAGTCGGGCACATAGGCCTCATCGCCATCCACCTGCGCCACGGCCTCATCGAGAAGGGGGTTCATGGGCTGGCCATCGATCAGCATCGGACGCTTGGCCTGGAGGAACATGCGGGTGACATGGTTCAAGGTTGCTGGAGAGATGTCGGATGACAGCCGTTCGATCTTACGTTCCGACGGGAGGGAAGGCGTCGTGAAGTCGAAGAGCGGTTCGGAGATGGGCACGTTGATGTGGACGGGGGCATTCCTGATGACGAGAGCCTCGTTGACCAGGCGGTTACAAAACCATCGCTCCTCCTCATCACGAGGCTCAGGCAGCGAGACCGCCTTACAGACGAAGCGTCCAAGGGCATCGGGCTGAGGAAGCGTCTGACCATCGAGTTGATCGATCCATTGAGGAGGACGGTCGGCGGAGATCACCACCAATGGAGCGTGCTGGTAATACGCCTCTGCGACAGCAGGAGCAAGGTTGAGCAGAGCCGAGCCACTGGTGACACAGACTGCGACGGGTGACTTGAGAGCCTGCGACATGCCCAAGGCATAGAAGCCCGCGCTGCGCTCGTCGGTGACGGGAAAGCACTGGATGTCAGGACACTCGTTGAGATTATGTACGATGGGTGAATTGCGACTGCCAGGACAGACCACCGCATGACGGACGCCATGCGCCACAAGCAACGCCGTCAATATGTTTACATTCTCCTTGTTACTATACATCATGGGATTGACGATTGAAGGACTGACGATTCGACAGCACCCCGCGCATGGTTTCGAGTTTCGCTTCTGTCTCCTGCCACTCTTGTTCTTCGGTGCTGTCCTTGAGCAAGCCGCCCCCCGCATAGAGATGACAGCAGCAATCCCCTATCAGCATACAGCGCAGCGACACATAGAGATGGGTTTCTGCCTCTCCCATCCATCCTTGGAAGCCACTGTAATAGAGACGGGGCGTATGCTCATGATGCGTAATGAAATGGAAGGCCTCCTGCTTGGGCAGTCCGCATACGGCTGGTGTAGGATGCAAAGTCTGCAACAGGTCGCCCAGACGGTCATCCGAAGGCAGGGTAAACGTAAAGTCGCTCCGCAGATGAACCAGATTGGCGGCACGGACAGGGACGGGGCCTTCCTCCGAGAAATCAGACGTAAACTGTTCCAGACATCCTGCGATATAGGTAGCCACGAAGCGTTGCTCCTGAATATTCTTAGTAGACCAGTTGACGGTCTCCCCCTCCCCAGAAAGTTGTTCTCCCTCAAGCCGTACGGTCCCAGCCAAGGCGATCGTCCGCCAGTTGCCGGCCTTGCCCTCCAACAAGATCTCCGGGGTGGCCGTCAGCCAACAGCCCCCTTTCTCTGTATACACTAAAGAGACAAACATACGGGGATAGAGGTCGCAGGCACGGAAGAAGAGTTCCATGGGTGGTATATGATCTGGCGACGCCTCTTCGGCACAGCGCGACAAGACGATCTTACGGAACGATCCTTGTTCCAATTGGGCATGAAAATGGGCAAAGTCGATGGCATAGGTGTCAGAAGTGGAAAGAGGAAAACGTACAGATGACAATGGAATGGGGAATGTGGAGACATGTCCATCCACATTTCCCAGCGGAATTCTCATCACCTTGTCTGGACGCAAAAGTAGTATCGGATGGCTGTCAGTCATCTCGAAGGGGGCCATCACATAGCCTCGTTTCCCATTGAGTTCAGTACACGACAGCAACTCTGCCGGCTCACCTAGAGTCTGCTGAACCATTGTTGCAAAATGCTCATGTGGTAGACGATAGACAGCAAAGGCTGGCATCACTTCTTCTGTTTTATGACGTAGTTCGTGACACGCACGTTCGAGATCAGGTCGCCTGTGGTATCGCGAATATCGACATTCCACACATGGAGTGTCGTGCCACGATGCAGCAGACGGGCATAGGCTGTCACGGTGTCGCCCTCGGCCACTGCCTTCACATGGCTGCCACTGACCTCGATGCCCACACAGGCACAGCCAGGGCACAGGGCAGACGATCCGACACCTGCCACATTCTCTGCCAGAGCCAACGAGGCGCCACCGCTGAGGAATCCGAAAGGCTGACGATTACGCTCGTCGACCTGCATACGAGCCATACACGTATCGTCCTCGGGCGTGGAGATAAACTCCATCCCGAGGGCGGTACTCAGATTTGGTTTGGCGTTGATGATCTCGTTTATTTCTTCTACGTCCATTTCTTAATCTTTCTCCTCTTACCTCTCATTACTTAAATAATGAGTATTCTGGAACGCTCCAGGCCAGGGCACTGGCACCCAGCACGTCACGTTCACGGTCGTTGAGAGGCGACACCAGGATCTTCACCTTTCCACGCATGTTGCCGAAGACGTGATTCTCGAACGACTCCACGACTGGTTCATAGAGCCATTGGCCGGCATGGGAAATGCCACCCGTAAGGATGATGGCCTCCGGATCAATGATCGACGCATAGTTGGCAAGGCCCAGACCCAGCACATAACCCGTGCGGCGGAACACTTCCTTAGCCATCTCGTCACCCTTCTCACAACAATCGTTGATGGTGCGCGGAGAGAGATGTTCAAGACTACGCATCATAGACGGAGCATCAGACTCTTCCATCATCTCTTTGGCTGTTCGCACGATGCCTGCCGCACCCGCATAAGCCTCCAGGCACCCTTTATGGCCACAGCCGCAGTCACGGCCATTGTCCACCACACAGGTATGTCCGAACTCACCTGCATAGCCGAGGTGACCCTTATGGTCAGCGCCCTCCGTAAAGAAGCAACTGCCCAGGCCTACACCCAGACTGATGATGATGAAATTCTTCATACCATGAGCACAACCAAAGGTGTACTCACCCAGTGCCGACACATGAGCATCGTTGGAGAGGGCCACAGCCAGTCCCAGACGGTCGCGCAGCATGGCTGCCATAGGGATGACACCCTTCCACGGCAGGTTGGCCGCGTTCTCGATACATCCTGAGACCGAACTGGCACTCGGACAACTCAGGCCAATGGAGCGGATCTTCTCATAACCGCCATTTTCTTCTACCAGCATGACGATCCTCTCACTGAGTAAGGATACAAAATTGTTCACGTCAGGATAATCACAGGTCGGAAAAGAGTTCTCCGCCAAGATGTTACCTCTCACGTCGACGATTGCATACGTGGTCAGTTCGTTGCTGATATCAACGCCTACCACCTCTGACTTAATGTTCTGTTCTAACATAATGTTTAGGCTTTTATGGCACAAATATAGATATTATTTCTTAATCAACCAAAAGTTTCCACATTTTTTTTGAAATATTTACCCTATACGGTGTTTTTTTCGGGATATTTTCGTATCTTTGCACCCATAAAAGTAAAATATTCGAATATTTGAGATGAACATTTTAGAATTAAGTGAACAAGAAATCGGCAGACGCGAGAGTCTGCAAGAGTTGCGCAACATGGGCATTGATCCCTATCCCGCAGCCGAATACCCTACTAATGCATTTTCTACAGACATACGTGACAATTTCCGTGACGAAGATGAGCCCCGTCAGGTGTCTATTGCCGGCCGTATGATGAGCCGTCGCGTCATGGGAAAGGCCTCGTTTGCAGAGATACAGGACTCCAAGGGCCGCATTCAGGTGTATATCACCCGCGACGACCTCTGCCCAGGCGAGAACAAGGATTTATATAATAATGTGTTCAAGCGTCTGCTCGACATCGGCGACTTCATTGGCGTGAAGGGCTTCGTGTTCCGTACGCAGACGGGTGAGATCAGCGTACATGCCCAGGAACTCACATTACTGTCAAAGGCTCTGAAGCCCCTGCCCATTGTGAAGTACAAGGACGGTGTGGCCTACGACAAGTTCGATGATCCCGAACTCCGTTATCGTCAGCGTTACGTCGACCTCGTGGTGAACGAGGGTGTCAAGGATACATTCCTCCAGCGTGCTACGGTCATCCGTACCCTCCGCAAGGTGCTCGATGATGCCGGATACACGGAAGTGGAGACACCTACCCTGCAGATGATTGCCGGCGGTGCTTCGGCCCGTCCGTTCATCACCCACTTCAACGCTCTTGATCAGGATATGTACATGCGTATCGCCACCGAACTCTATCTGAAGCGCCTCATCGTGGGTGGTTTCGAGGGTGTCTATGAGATCGGCAAGAACTTCCGCAACGAGGGTATGGACCGCAACCACAACCCGGAGTTCACCTGTATGGAACTCTATGTGCAGTATAAAGACTACAACTGGATGATGTCGTTCACAGAGAAACTCTTGGAGACCATCTGCATCGCCGTCAACGGCAAGCCCGAACGTGAGATCGATGGCAACATCGTCAGTTTCAAGGCTCCTTATCGCCGTCTGCCCATTCTCGAGGCTATTCAGGAAAAGACCGGTTTCGACTGCAATGGCAAGACGGAAGAGGAAATTCGCGCTTTCTGTCTCTCCAAGGGAATGGATGTCGACGAGACCATGGGCAAGGGCAAACTCATCGACGAACTCTTCGGTGAGTTCTGCGAGGGCACCTTCATCCAGCCCACCTTCATCACAGACTATCCCGTGGAGATGTCTCCTCTTACGAAGATGCACCGCTCTAAGCCCGGACTCACCGAGCGTTTCGAACTGATGGTGAATGGTAAGGAACTGGCCAACGCCTACTCTGAACTCAATGACCCCCTCGATCAGGAGGAGCGCTTCATCGAACAGATGAAACTCGCAGACAAGGGTGACGACGAGGCGATGATCATCGATCAGGATTTCCTCCGTGCCCTGCAGTACGGTATGCCTCCCACCTCTGGTATCGGCATCGGCATCGATCGTCTGGTGATGTTGATGACGGGCAAGACCTTCATCCAGGAAGTTTTGTTCTTCCCCCAGATGAAGCCCGAGAAGAAGATTCCACAGAGCACGCCCGCAGAGTGGGCTGCCATCGGCGTCGCAGAGGAGTGGGTTCCCGTCCTCCGCAAGGCCGGCTTCAACCTCGTGCAGAACATCGCCACAGAGAAGGCCCAGGGGCTCCAGCAGAAGATCGGCGACATCGTGAAGAAATTCAAACTCGACATGCAGAAGCCCTCTGTCGATGACATCCAGCAGTGGATAGACAAATGTAACGAATAATATTTTTGACAGAAGAACATAAGAAACATAAGGCTACGCATGAAAGTGTATGGTAAAATCTGTTCTTATGTTCTTATGTCTAAAAAAATAGGTTCTTATGTACGACTGTGGTAAGATAGCGATTATCGGCGGCGGCAGCTGGGCAACAGCGATCGCGAAGATTGTGGTGAGTCACACCCACCACATCGGCTGGTACATGCGGCGTGACGACCGTATCGAAGACTTCCGTCGTCTGGGTCATAACCCAGCCTATCTTACCAGTGTGCATTTCAACATCGACGAGATACACTTCGACAGCGACCTGAACCGTATCGCCCAGCAGTACAACACGCTGGTCTTCGTCACCCCGTCACCCTATCTCAAGAGTCACCTCAAGAAACTCAAGACTCGTCTGCACGACAAGTTCGTCATCACCGCCATCAAAGGTATCGTGCCCGATGAGAACCTTGTCTGCTCCGAATATTTCCATCAGGTCTACGACGTTCCTTACGAGAACCTCGCCTGTATCGGAGGTCCCTCCCATGCCGAAGAGGTGGCCCTTGAGCGCCTGAGTTACCTCACAGTGGGCTGTGCCGACCGTGAGAAGGCCCAGGCCTTCTGCGAGGTACTCACCAGCGAATTCATCAAGACGAAGACCTCCACCGACGTGGTGGGCATCGAATACTCCTCCGTGCTGAAAAATGTCTACGCCATCGCCGCCGGCATCTGCTCTGGACTGAAATACGGCGATAACTTCCAGGCGGTGCTGATGGCGAACGCCGTGCAGGAGATGAACCGTTTCCTCACCGCCGTCCATCCCCTGGATCGCAACGCCTACGACTCCGTCTATCTGGGCGACCTGCTGGTGACAGGCTACAGCAACTTCTCGCGCAACCGCACCTTCGGCACGATGATCGGCAAGGGCTACAGCGTGAAGTCTGCACAGATAGAGATGGAGATGATTGCAGAAGGCTACTTCGGTACGAAGTGCATGAAGGAGATCAACCGTCACTGTCATGTGAACATGCCCATCCTCGATGCCGTATATAATATATTGTACGAACGCATCTCCCCACAGATTGAAATAAAACTCCTTACCGACAGTTTCAGATAAGGAGCCTTTCTCCAAGAAATCCGTGGTAACGGTTCTACCTATTTGCGAATCAGCGTAGATCCCAGTTTGCCCAACTGCACGGCATATACACCTTTCTGCAGTCCTGCAAGACTGACGGTGCCACCCTGCAATACGGTCTGTCTGACGAGCACGCCCGAAAGATTATAGAGTGCCACTGTCGTACCATCCTCCGCACCGTCGGCATAAAGCAGATCATCAGCCACGCGGAAAGTAACATTCTCAGGTTGGTCTTTGCTGAGTCCCTCGATGGAGGTCTCAATGCCAAGCACATAGAGCAGTCCCTTATAAGCATTGATCTTTCCCAGTCCGAAGCGCTCCGGGGAACGAGCCGTAAACTCATCGGTATCGCAACTATGAATGATGATATCCTTGATGTCACTGCAGTTAAGTGTCTTTCCAAGGTCTGCTGCCGCCTGCATCCAAAGAGACACGACACCAGCAGCAGCCGGTGTAGACATGGAGGTACCACTCATCCACCCCCACGAGTAGTCGCGCGACGATGTCTGACCAACAAACTGGTCTGTATAGCCCTTACGCAGATAGACATTATAGTCAGAATATTGGGAATCGAAACTGTTCAGAGCAGCAGCCACATAATTGCCTGGGGCACAGATGTCAGGATGCTGATGTCCGGCGCGGTCTGTACCATAACTACTATACCACGCCACATCACCGATTTCATCCATAGTTTCCATCGTAGCCCCATCTTCTGTCTTTATCAGATTATTGGCAACCCAAGCGCCCACAGACACAGGCTCGCCAGAGGTATTCCAATCACCCATTGATATGTCCGAACTGCCATATTCTACCTCTCCCTGATTCACCTTATAGAAACAATCATAAACATTGCCCCAGGCATATGCCTCTGTATCCTCCCTTGGCATCACGTGAAGCATAAAGCCAATGTTATCGTGATACCCATCACGCCATACGATGTCACTATGATAGACCTCGACATACGTACAGTCATACTTCTCACCATTCTGGTTATAGTCAACTGTCTTGTAGCAGGACACGCCAAGATTGCCTTTCTCGATATACTTCTTCAGATGACTATATATCATGCGCTCCTTGAGTGAAATCCCTTTTTCCTCAGGTAAAAAGAAATACAGACCCTGACTTTCCTTATCAGTAGACTCCAAGGTGATGGGTACTTTATACAACTCCTTCATGACTTGCACGTCGTAGATGCCCAACTGCAGTTTTACCTTCTTGCCTGTTGGCAGGCAACAGAATCCATAGCCATTCTTGTCTGACATGGGATATACGCCCAAGTGCAGAGTGTCACCAGCCGAAATCGTCTGATTCACATAAATATGATCACCGCCCTCATTGCCAGTACATAGCATCAGCGCCAGATCCTCATTCTTGCAGTAATCGCCCAACAAGGTGGCCATATTGCTTGTCCCGTCATGCCAGCCGGCATGAGAGTTAAGGCTCATACTGACTACGAGAGGTTTCTTCTGCTTCTTGGCCTGATCCATCATGAACTCAATACTCTCTGCGGCATTAAAAGAGACCATGTCATAACCATCACTCCATACCTGATCGTAGTGTTCTGCGTCTGACGTCATGTCACAGATCAGGATATCCGTCTCTGGTGCGACACCACCGAGTGGTTCTCCGCTGAGACCATTCACATCGTTCATCACGCTGCCTGCGGCAATGCTGATACAGTGGGTGCCGTGCGAGTCATGATTGAAATTCTTCACCTTCAGCGTGTCGAGGATATCTTCCGGATTGCTATAGTAGGAACCTGTGAGTGTCTTACCGCCTATCCGCACACTATCACCCCCAAAAGTGGTATTGCCAGGCATATAGTACCCTTTGACGCGCAGGTTTCCGTCTTTATCCTTGAACATCGGGTGGGTCATGTCGAAGCCGGAGTCCACGATGCCAACGATGACACCCTTACCCGTATAGGCCTGCGGCAATTGTGGGGCAGTGCCTGCATTGCAGGCCGCAGCCTGTGTTGCACGACGGGTGTTGTCCGTCTTTCTCCCTGTTCTGGGTCCGACATCTACCCTCGCCACTCCCGATACGGTTGCGAGATCATCGAGTTTCGCGAGGGGTATATCGAGTAAGATCTGCTGCCCCCTGACAATCCTGATACTAGCCCCTTTGGCCTTCAAGTCATCGGCCACACGACGGACATCGGCATCTTTCTCACACGTCACGAAGAAGCCGCCTCGCACATCACCTCGGAGTGCCTGGCCACGAGTGCCTGCATGGGTCACGTATCTTTCATATCTCTGTTTCAGCAACCTTGCCTTCGGCGAAATGAAGCCCTGTGCACCTGCTATGAGGGCACTTGCCATAAAGAGGGTGAGCACGAACTTTCTCATATAAATATAATAATGTATAGGTCTCGTTATTCTAAAAATCTCTGCAAAGGTAGTACATTTTTTAGACAAAACAACAAAAGAAACATAAAAAATAGGCTCTTATGCTCTTAAGTCTAAAAATATTCGTATCTTTGCAGTCAGTATTTTCTAAAACATCAATAACAAAAGCAATGAAGAATATCAGTCTTGACATCACAAAGGCCGCCTGCTTTCTTGAAGCCGGCGCAGTAGAGGCTTTCGAGCCTCAAGTAAAGGCCGCCCAAAAGGCACTGGAAGAGGGCACTTGCCCAGGTAACGACTTTCTTGGATGGCTGCACCTGCCATCAAGCATCACACCTGCCTTCCTCGACGAATTGCAGGCATGCGCCAACACCCTGCGTGAGAACTGCGAGGCCATCGTCGTAGCAGGTATCGGCGGCTCCTATCTGGGTGCCCGTGCTGTCATCGAAGCCCTGAGCAACTCGTTCGCATGGCTCGTGGCGGACAAGAAGAATCCCACGATCCTCTTCGCAGGAAACAATATCGGCGAGGACTATCTCTTCGAACTCACAGATTATCTGAAAGACAAGAAGTTCGGCGTGATCAACATCTCCAAGAGCGGCACTACCACTGAGACCGCCCTCACCTTCCGTCTGCTGAAGAAGCAGTGCGAGGCCCAGCGCGGAAAAGAAGAGGCCAAGAAAGTGATCGTAGCCATTACTGACGCCAAGAAGGGCGCTGCCCGTACTTGTGCTGACAAGGAAGGCTATAAGAGTTTCATCATTCCCGATAATGTGGGCGGACGTTTCTCTGTGCTTACTCCTGTAGGTCTGCTGCCCATCGCCTGCGCAGGTTTCGACATCAAGGAACTGGTGGCTGGTGCACAGGACATGGAGAAGGCTTGTGGCCAGGACACTCCTTTCGCAGAGAACCCCGCAGCCCAGTATGCTGCCGTGCGTAACGGTCTATACCAGAGTGGCAAGAAGATTGAGATCATGGTGAACTTCCAGCCGAAACTCCACTTCATGAGTGAGTGGTGGAAGCAACTCTACGGCGAGAGCGAGGGTAAGGACAAGAAGGGCATCTTCCCTGCCAGTGTAGACTTCACCACCGACCTCCACTCCATGGGCCAGTGGATCCAGGACGGCGAGCGCACCATCTTCGAGACAGTCATCAGCGTTGAGGAACCTGAGAAGAAACTGCTCTTCCCGAAGGATGAGGAGAACCTCGATGGTCTGAACTTCCTCGCCGGCAAGCGCGTCGACGAAGTGAACAAGATGGCAGAACTCGGCACCCGTCTGGCCCACGTCGACGGTGGCGTGCCCAATATCCGCATCACCATGCCACGCTTGAACGAGCGTTACCTCGGACAACTCATCTACTTCTTCGAGATTGGCTGTGGTATCAGCGGCAATGTGCTTGGTGTGAACCCCTTCAACCAACCTGGTGTCGAGGCTTACAAGAAGAACATGTTCGCCCTGCTCGACAAGCCTGGCTACGAGGAAGACAGCAAGGCCATCAAGGCCCGCCTGGCTAATGAGTAATTGAGTGTTTACGGTTTACAGTTTACAGTTTACAGATGATTACTTCTATAGGCAGTCACAAGGGCATGCAAGGTATTCACCTGTAAACAGTAAACCGTAAACTGTAAACAAATAAACTATGTTCCAGATCTCAATCAGACAATACTTAGAAAGACACGGCTTTGAGGCGTTGTGCCCCAAAGCCGTGCTCTTTGATATGGATGGCGTGCTCTACAACTCGATGCCCAACCACGCCATCGCCTGGCAACAATCCATGGCACAGTTCGGCATCCACATGACGGCTGACGATGCCTACGCCACAGAGGGTGCCCGAGGGGTAGACACCATCCGGAAGATGGTGATGCGGCAACAAAACCGTGAGATTGACGAGGCAGAGGCACAACGGATGTACGATGTGAAGACACAGATTTTCCACTCACTGCCAGAAGCCCCCATCATGGAGGGGATGCCAGAACTGATGCAGAGACTCACAGACAACGGTCTGATGTGTTGTGTCGTCACAGGTAGCGGACAGCGCCCGCTCATCAACCGCATTCTCAGCGATTTTGGGGCATACGTCGACGAACAGCATATCACCACCGCCTATGATGTGCAACGCGGGAAGCCCAATCCAGATCCATATCTCATGGGGTTACGCAAGGCTGGCGACCTGAAGCCTTGGGAAGCCCTTGTCGTGGAGAATGCTCCTCTTGGTATACGAGCCGGGGTGGCGGCCAAGATCTTCACCATCGCCTTGAACACAGGACCTTTGTCTGACCAGACGCTTCTTGACGCTGGTGCAGACCTCCTGTTCCCCTCTGTCGAGGCCTTCCTTAAAGATTATTCTGCTCTTCCCCTGAGCCGCTAGTATCCCGCTGCGTATCAAGGCTGATGGTCACGTCGCCAAAATTGCTGAGCGTGACGACCAAAGGAATATACTCATCCGTCTGGGGATGGCTCACACTACCAGCGAAGATGAGTTGATGACCATCGACACGGTCGAAGACCAAACCCTCCAATATACCCGTGGCACGATAGTCGTCATCAAGATAATCGTTGAAAGACGCCTTGGTGAACGTCTGGCTGAAGAACACGCTTCCGTCCTGACGGATCACCTTCAGGTGGATACGGTTGTCAACGAACTTCTGTCCAGTCTCATCCTTGACCATACGCAGGCTGTCGTCAGCCGTACGACGGATGTCCACCTGATACGCACGATCCAGCCACTGGATGTCCTTCACCTGATTGTAATCCTGCATCCGGATGGGAGCCTGTGGCTTGGGAGTCTCCGTCTTGCGGACGATAATGTCCTGCGACTGTTTCTTTTGCTTGCAACCCGTCAGCATCGTGGCTCCAAGGGCTACTGCCAGCACCACGGCCATAGCGCTGCATCGCGTCAGTTTCTGCTGAAAATGATTCTTCATCATGCTTGATTTCTTGTTTATCGCATGCAAAGGTACAAAAAATCCAATGAAGCGAGCGCAAAAAGATTAAATAATTTTAGTCTGACTACAATTTTTCCCCGCATCGAGAGCAATAGTGGTCTTTGCTGCGCACGATAGCATCACAACGCGGACAGTGCCCGTCCTTTGGCTTTTCTTTTGTCTCGTCAATAATATTGGCCGTTACGATGCCAGTAGGAACAGCGATGATCGTATAACCCAGCAACATGACGAAAGCCGAGAGCAGACGTCCTATCGGAGTAACGGGCGTGATGTCACCATATCCCACGGTAGTCATCGTCACAATGGCCCAATAGACAGACGTGGCCAGGTCGGTGAATTGTGTGTTGGGCTGGCCACTCTCAACCATAAACATCAGTGTACCCAAACAGATGTCCAGTATCAGTACAAACATGAAATAGACGGCTATCTTGTTGAGACTCTTCTGGATGGAGCGCATCAGCATATAGCCCTCGTTGATGAAACTGAACAGTTTGAATATTCGGAAGATGCGGATGAAGCGGAACGAACGCAACAGGATCATATACCTTGCATTGGGCAGGAAATAGGAGAGATAAGGTGGCAGTATAGACAACAGGTCGATGATGCCAAAGAAACTCAGCACATAGTCTCGAGGACGAGGGGAACAATAGACACGCGCAATATACTCGACCGTAAAGAAGAAGGTGAGCAGATATTCCAGGATCTCCAATACCAGTTTAAAGGTATGGACCAATGATGGAATGGTCTCGATAAAAGAGATGATGATGCTCAGCGAGATGGCCGTTATCAGAGTGAGGTCAAAAATGCGCCCTACAGGATGCTCCGACTCAAACATGATGCGGTACAGTCTTTCTTTCTCAAGCCAACGGGGTTTCTTCATATCAATGACTATTTAGAACATTGCTGCAAAGTTAGTGATTATAATTCAAACAACCAAACGTATGGTACAAAATCAGAAAAACTTTTGGTTTTCTCCTTTCTTCTTCGTAACTTTGCAGCAAGATTTCAAAGACCATCGTCCTACATGAAAAGAATCTTTACCATCCTGCTAGCAGCAGTCATCGTCATCATTGGCGTTCTGATGTGCCGTGGGACCGTCGTACAGGAGTCGGCCGACAGTCATGGCGAGACGGCCGACTATCACAGCATCGACACCCTGCCGATGCTCATCTCACAGGTGCGGAAATGCTCGAAACTCTACACGGCGGAGTATCGTGTGCACAAGATCGTGACCCACGACGACGTGCTGCGCCTGAAGGGGTCGCTGCTCCAGCGCCAGTTCAATATCAAACTGCCCTTGGGCGACCGCAAGATTGCCATCCCCATCGACGCGAAACTGAAGGCCTATATCGACTTCAGCCAGTTCTCTGAGCGCAATATCGAGCGACATGGCGACCGCATCACCATCATTCTGCCTGATCCCCAGGTGACGATGACGAGTTCGAAGATCGACCAGAAGCACGTCAAGCAATACGTAGCCCTGGCCCGTGCGAACTTCAGCGATGCGGAGATGTCTGCCTACGAGCAGCAGGGGCGTAACGCCATCATCGAGAGCATCCCCAGCCTCGGCATTTTCGAGACAGCCCAGGCCAATGCCGCCAAGGTGCTCGTGCCTATGTTCACGGCCATGGGCTATGAGGAGCATCAGGTGACCGTCGCCTTCCGCAAGCACTACGATGTTGCCGACATTCAGAACCTGATCAGGAGTGAAGAGTGAAGAATTAAAAGTGAAGAATTGAGAGTGAAATGGGAAAATCATTCAGACTTGGAATCATACTGATGGGCGTCTCGCTGCTGATAGTGGCCGTCTTCTGGCTGCGCAACTGTACGAAGGACGACTATCTCAACATAGGTGCCGACGACGCCATCGACCCCACCCCTACACAGATACAGAGCATCAAGGCCATTGGCGAGTGGGAGTTTCTCAGCGTCAGTCTTGAGGAACTCACAGACACCATACGCAAGGGCTTTCTCTCTGACGATGAGTTGTCACGCATCTACTACGGCACCCTGCGCATAGGCATTAACCTTCACCAGGTGGAGCCAGGCTGGCTCACATCCGAAGGCGACAGCGTCAGCCTCATCCTGCCGCACGTCAGCCTCCTCGACCGCGACTTCATCGACGAAGCCCGCACGAAGTCCTTCTTCGAGAGTGGTTCGTGGAAACCTGAAGACCGTGAGGCTCTCTACCGTCAGGCTCATCAGAACATGCTCCAGCATGGTCTGACGAAAGAGAACCTTGCCGCTGCCGAGGCCAACGCCCGTGAGCAGATTACCAGTCTGATGCACGCCATAGGCTTCCGCAAGGTGACCATCACATTTAAGTAATCATCTGTAAACCGTAAACTGTAAACAAAAAAATGGAATGGATTGATCACTTTCTAACCGAGTTAAGCAATTTCCTTTGGGGCTGGCCGATGATCATCATGCTGTTAGGCACACATGTGTTCCTCACCATCCGCCTGCGCTTTCCCCAGCGTCATATATTCAAGGCCATCCGCCTCTCCGTGAAGCGCGACCCCAATGCCGAAGGCGATGTGTCGCAGTTCGGCTCCCTTGCCACTGCCCTCGCTGCCACCATCGGCACTGGTAATATCATTGGTGTGGCCACAGCCATTGCCCTCGGAGGTCCTGGTGCCGTACTCTGGTGCTGGCTGACGGGTGTCTTTGGCATCTCCACGAAATATGCCGAGGGACTGCTGGCCATCAAATACCGTGTGAAGACGCCCAGCGGCAAGATGCTTGGTGGTCCGATGTACGCTTTGGAGAAGGGCCTGGGCTGGAAGTGGCTTGCCATCCTCTTCGCCCTCTTCACCGCCATCGCCGCCTTTGGCATTGGCAACACGGTACAGGCCAACGCCATCGCCACCGTCGTCAACGAGTCGTATGGCGTCTCTCCCTGGATTTCAGGTTCCTTTGTTTGTCTGATGACGGCTGCCGTCGTCCTGGGGGGCGTGAAGAGCATCGCCCGTGTGTGTTCAATGCTCGTGCCTTTCATGGCGGCCCTCTACGTGCTGGGCTGTCTTTATATCCTCGTCGTCAATGCGGCCTACCTCTGGCCTGCCCTCTGTCTCATCGTCGAGGCAGCCTTCACACCTGAGGCCGCTGGTGGTGGTTTCATAGGCTCCACGGTGATGATGGCAGCCCGCTTCGGTATTGCCCGCGGCCTGTTTTCCAACGAGAGTGGTATGGGTTCTGCACCCATCGTGGCAGCAGCGGCACAGACGCGCAACCCTGTGCGACAGGCTCTGGTATCGTCTAGTGGCACGTTCTGGGACACTGTCATCATCTGTGCCCTCACAGGACTGGTCATCGTCAGCAGTGTCCTCGCCTACCCTGACATCGACTTCTCCAATGGCGCCACACTGACGAAGGATGCCTTCTCGAAGATTCCCGTCATCGGACGTCCGCTGCTCACCTTCGGCCTGCTTACCTTCGCCTTCTCCACCATCCTCGGATGGTGCTACTACGGCGAGAGGGCCATGGAATACCTGAAAGGGAAACGCTGGGTATTAGGCTATCGCATATGTTATATTATTGCTGTCTTCCTGGGTTCTGTGATGAACCTCGCCGTGGTGTGGAACCTTGCCGACTGCATGAACGCCCTGATGGCGATACCCAACCTTGTCTCACTGCTGTTCCTCAACGGTATCATCGTCCATGAGACGCAGTCCTACCTTGGGCGTGCCCGCAAACTCAACCACCGTTAGCACTCCGTCTTTCACCCTGAACCGCACATCCATATCCAGGAAGGGCATGCCGTATGTCCGCTCCGGATCGTTGTGGAAGGCAGGTCTCGGATCCTGTGCCAGTGTCGCCATCAGGGCCTCGCGGTGCTGGGCCGGAATCTTCACCGCCAGACTGTCAGGAATCTCCACATGCAACGGCTCCCACTGCTTTTGGTCTACAAATCCGCTCCTGGCCTCCGCATGGGCATCAGCATAGGCCACATAGGGCTTGATATCGTAAATAGGCGTTCCGTCCATCAGGTCTGCCCCACGCACATAGATCACAGGTCCTGACAGTGGATCGTCCTCCACCCTGTCCAACTTGACGCACGACAGTCCCAGCGGATTCGGACGGAAGGGTGAGCGCGTGGCAAAGACGCCCATACGCTTGTTGCCGCCAAGACGTGGCGGACGCACGGTGAGACTTTGAGTTTTGAACTTTATGCTTTGAGATTGATGATTACCTGAAAACTCCCAAATCAACCACAGATAGTCGAAATCCTCCAATCCCCTCACGGCCTCCTGGTGACGATAGGCCTTCTCAAACACGATCCTGCCCGTCAGTTCTTCCACCAGACCACTCTGCCTGGGAATACCGAACTTCGACTTCAACGGCGATTCAAAATACGCAATCGGCTGTATATCCATGCGGCAAAGATACTACTTTTTAGACAAAAGAACAAAAGAAACATAAAAAAATAGGTTATTATGTTGTTATGTCTAAATTATTTTTGTATTTTTGCACCAAAGATTTACGACAGAAGCCCATCTATTATGACAAGAGTTCTGCTATTAACCCTGACTCTGACAGTCCTTCTGCACACTGCTGCGGCTGCTCAAGACTATAAGCAGGAGCCCGAATACCTGGCTCTCCGCGACTCCATGCGCTATGCCTTCAACGATGGCGACAGTGCGCGTTTCTACCCTGCCCTGAAAGCCCTGGAAGACTACCTGCTCGAACAGGGAGACCTTCACCAGTACTACACCCAGCGTTGCAACGAGATTGTCTTCAACATCAATCAGCGAAGATTGTTCGAGGCCTACATGCTGGGGCGGAAACTCTCCAGGGAACTGACCGAGAAGCACCTCGACAACGAGATGTACATGGCCTACAACATGCTAGGTCACATCAACAGCATCTGTGGCAACAGGTTAGCCGCCAAAAGGAATTTCAGTACCGTCATCGACCTCATGAAGAAAGGCGGCTACTACGAGAGCATGCCCCCCATCTACATGAACCTCGTCAATGTGGAGATGGACGTTGACCCGGAAAGGGCCATGGCGCTGCTCGACACTGCCAAGATCATTGCCGAGAAGTATTCACCTGATCGAGTGTTCGACATCGAGACCCGTCGCGCCGTCAGTTACTATAATGCTGGCGATATGGAGAAGTTCCTCGAAGGATATAAGGCCTACAAAGAGGGCGAGGCAGAAGGCAAGTCTTCTGTTCATGGCCGCACAATGGAGGTCTATTACCTCGCCTCACAGGGCAAGACAGACGAAGCCGTGGCATTGGCCAAGGAAGAACTCAGCACTGACGGTAATAGCATTATCACCAACATCTACGAGAAGGCAGGCCGCTGGCAGGAGGCCTACGAGTCGCTGCGCAAGACCTATGCCGCCAACGACTCTGTGAACAATGTCGCCCTCTCCAACAGCATGATGGGTATCCGCGACCAGTTGGCCATCAACGACATGGAGAAGAAGTCCGTCCGTATTCGCACCATTGCGCTTACCATCGGCCTCATCCTGCTCGCACTGCTGACCATGGCGTTCTTCTATATCGCCTCCACACGCCGCCGCCACATGCGCCAACTCAGCGCAGCCTACCAGCACGCCCTCGAGGCAGACAAGATGAAGACACGTTTCATCCAGAACGTCAGCCACGAGGTGCGTACGCCCTTGAACATCATCAGCGGCTTCTCGCAGGTCATTGCCGACCCCACCCTCACCGAGAGTGTCGAGGAGCGCCAGCACATGGCCTCGATGATGCAGAAGAGCGCTATGCAGATTACGGACCTCATCGACGAGATCCTGGGCCTCTCGCTCATCGAGAGTTCCGCCACGATTGCCAAAGAGGATGTCGTACACGTCAACCAGTTGCTTCAGACGATCGTCAAAGAGCATCAGGAGACTGCACCCCCAATTGACCTTCGCGTCGACAGCCAACTCGATCCGGAATTCGCCATCAAGACCAACAGGAACATGCTCAGCCGCATCATCCACGCCCTTACAGACAATGCCCTCAAGAACACCGAAAAGGGCAGTGTCACCCTTAAGGCCAAGACGGTCGCCCAGACGCTGATTCTGACTGTCGAGGACACTGGCTGCGGTATACCCGCAGACCAGGCAGAGCATATCTTCGAACGATTCGTCAAACTCGACTCCTTCAAGCAGGGCATCGGACTCGGACTTCCCCTGAGTCGCAAACTCGCAGAACAGTTAGGCGGCATCATCACCCTCGACACCAGTTACAGTCCTGGCGCACGCTTCGTCGTCACGCTGCCTTTCGAAGAGGCCGAAGGTTGAAAACAGAAAAAACAATTCTATAAATCACAAATATTTGATAAAAAACAAAAGAAATCATCATGAACACAAAATCATCCCTGAGGCTCTTCGCCTTACTGTTCACATTCAGTTTTTCAATCCTCACATCTTCCGCAGCGCAGAAGACTGACGAGTTTACCACCAAGAGCGGCAAGAAAGTCACCATCACCTGCATCAAGCACGCCAGCATTGAGATCAACTACAACGGCACTGAGATCCAGGTAGACCCCGTTGGCATGTGGCTCAAGCCCGAGACCGACTACGCCACCTTCCCCAAGGCCAACATCATCCTCGTCACCCACGAGCACAAGGACCACTTCGACCGTGCTGCCATCCATGAGATCCGCACCCCAGCCACAAGCATCTACGTGAACCAGGCTGTCTTCGGACACTTCAGGAACGGACTCGTCATGCGCAACGGCGAAACTGTCAAATACGCTGCCGACATCACCATCGAGGCCGTGCCAGCCTATAACACCACTCCAGGGCGCGAGCAGTACCACCCCCAAGGCCGTGACAACGGCTACGTGCTCACCCTCGACGGCCTCCGCATCTACATCGCTGGCGACACGGAGGACATCCCCGAGATGGCCAACCTGAAGGATATCGACATCGCCTTCCTGCCCTGCAACCAGCCTTACACCATGACTGTCGAGCAGTGTGTCAACGCAGCGAAGATCATCAAGCCCAAGGTACTCTTCCCCTACCACTACAGCGACACCCCTGTCCACAAGATCTCCATGCAACTGGCAGGCAGCGGCATCGACGTCCGCATCCGCGATTACAAATAATATCCCAATACAATCATCTCAAGGGGCTCGCAGTTGCGGGCCCCTTCTCATTGATTTATGATGGTTCGTCCCAGCATCTGCTTTTCGGCATCAGGCAGACCATTTTTGGACAAGAATCAGTCCCTATCCCCCGGTTTTGTCCACAATTGTCACGTCTGTCTCAACAACAGAGAGAAGATTTCAGCCATTTTTTTGGAATCAACTGATTTTCGTCTTAACTTTGCTTCAGATTTAAGATTCATACACATTATTTAGGTTAGTTGTTATTTCATTTGAATTTGGTTTTTGGTTATTGATTAGTGATGCAAAAGGGCTCGCAGGGATGCGGGCCCTTTTGCATCACATATCCAAACATTTATCGACTTTTTACGCGACATTATGCGCCACGTTTCCAGGCCTTCATCGACTGCAAGAGGACGCTGAGCAAGATGAGGGCGACACCGAGATAAAAGGAGAAATTGATCTCGCGACCTTCGCCGAAGATGAGGAAGGCCAGAATGATGGTGTAACAAGGTTCGAGATTGTACGTCAGGTTAACGGTAAAGGCAGAGAGGCGCTTCAGGGCCTGGATCTGCAGCAGATACATGCCCACGGTGCAGAATAGCGCATGGCAAAGCATAAACCAGAGATTGGTACCAGCAGGAATGACCACGACAGGCTGTTGGCTGGGGAAGAGCCACAGGTATACAGGGATGACGGCAGACACGACAACAAGACCACCCGACATCTGATACATCAGTACCGTACGACTGCGGACCCCCGCACTGACCTTCTTGTTGCAGATGGCATAGAGGGCACAGACTGCCGACGACACCACGCCAATCATAATGCCATAGCGATAACGGGCGTCGAGAGAGAAAATACACATCACGCCAGCCACCGTAATCAGCGAGAAGAGGAACTCCGAGCCAGAAAAGCGCTTCTTGAAGATCACCGGCTCTAACAAAGCCGTAAAGAACCCTATCAGCGAGAAGCAGATGACACCAATCGACACATTCGAGGCCTTGATGCTGCCATAGAACAGAATCCAGTGCAGCCCCAATAAGGCTCCACATCCGCACAACTGCAGGAATTTCCGCCATCCGACGCGAGGCAATCCCGTGAACACCAGGAGGATGCAACTCGTGAAGAGCATGCGATACCACACGATGTCCACTTCGTTGAGCGTGATCAGTCGTCCGAACAAGCCCGTAAAGCCTGCCAGCATCACACTCAGGTGCAACTGAATAAAACCCTTCTTCGTCTCGTTCATCCCGCCTGCAAAGGTACAAACTTTTCCGGAATTATCGTAGGTTTTCTTGAAAAAGAATCGCAGTGCAGACGGTTTTAGTACACAGGACCTAACAAACTAACAAACTAACAAACTAACAAACTAACAAACTAACAAATGAAAAATCTAAAATCAAAAATCAAAATGAACATCAAAATGAAAATGAACATCAAATGAGCATTTAAATAATAATAAATTATATATATTATAATATATATAATTCTTTAGGTCTGATTCCGTTGAATATAAAAAATGCTTTTGTTAGTTTGTTAGTTTGTTAGGTATTGTTGTCTTAGACGCTCAAATTGAAGGGAGGGAATCATGATCGTTGGGAATGCCTCTTTACGCTGTTATCAATGCCTGATAAGGGAGTAAGGAATAGGGGGTTATATATATAAAGTCCTATCGCTAACCGCATAAACAGGCATCAGCAACAGTGTAAACAGGCATCGGCAACGGCGTAAACAGGCATTTTTATATAAATTTGTAGGGCGAAACGAGATTTTTTCGATAATTTTTTGCGTATATGAGAAAAAATATGTACCTTTGTACGATGAATATAACGAACGACCTACAATTAACTCAAAATAATGAAATGAAACGTCTTTCTATCCTCTTGACGATGCTGTGCATCGGACTGACGGCCTTTGCCGCAGTAATTCCCGACATGAAATTCCGCCGTGTAGACACCCGTGAGGGGCTGTCGAACTCGGAGGTATTCTGTATCCTCCGCGACACACAAGGCTATGTATGGTTCGGCACAGGCTACGGCCTGAACCGCTACGACGGTTACCGCATCCGTACCTATTTCAGTTACGACAAGGACACGACCTCGCTGCGCAACAACCGCATCGACGAGATACAGGAAGGCTACGGCGGGCGGCTGTGGCTGAAGCAGAGGATGAACTACACGATGTATGACCCTGTGACTGAAAAGGTGGACCGCAACCCGACGCACTGGCTGAACGAACAGGGCATGCTCGGCAGCATGGAGAACATACACCTCGACTCGAAGATGAACTACTGGGTGAAGAGTTATGAGGACGGATTCTACTACTTCAACCCCGTGACGAAGAACCTGCGCCACTTCCCCTTCGGCTACGGCCCGGAGGAGTTCTCCAAGGACTTCGGCGTGTCGGCCTATGCCGAGACGGACGAGGGCATGGTGCTCGTGTCGACCTTCGGCGAACTGATGTGCATCGACGGCGAGAAGGGCAAGGTGCTGTGGAAAGACCCGTATGTGAAGAATGCGCTGAACGCCTACAACGACTATTGGGTGACTGTGGACAAGCAGCAGAACCTCTGGGTGATCACGCACTCCGTGGGTACCTACATCTATGTGAAGAAGGAGAAGCGCTGGTACACGTCGCTGACGGAACTGATGCGGGCGCAGGGCTATGAGAACGTGCCAGAGAACGTGCTCGTATGGGAGGTATGCTACGATGCGAAGGGCTTCCTCTGGGTGGCGACAGACCACCAGGGCGTGTTCGTGCTCGACGAGGAGAACCGCCAGTGGCGACAGTTCCTGAGCATCAAGGGCGACGAGACCTCACTGCCCGACAACACCATCAAGCACCTGTACCTCGACCAACTGGGGCGCATGTGGCTGGCTACCTATAAGAACGGCGTGGCGATGTGCCTGGAGTCGATGACGAACTTCAAGAGCATGCCCATCGGCGATATCAACACCATCACGGAAGACAAGGAAGGCTACTACTGGATAGGCCGTAACGACGGCGGCATCATCAAGATGGACCCGAAGACGCTAGAGCCCGTGGAGACATTCACCAAGCAGAGCCTGGGCGTGCCCAGCGACATCATCGTGGGCAGTTATGCGGCCAAGGACGGTACCCTGTGGTTCGGCACCTACGAGGGCGGTATCCTGAAGTATAAGAACGGCAGTTGGACGAACCTGCGCACGACGGATCCAGGCAGTGCGCTGGTGACGAACAACATCTGGGGCATCACCGAAGACAAATGGGGCCACATCTGGGTAGGCGTGCTTGGCGGCGGTGCCGTGCGCATCGACAAAAACACAGGGCGGCAGCAGGCCTTCACGGCTGACAACTCCGCGCTGAAGACCGTCTGGACGAACAGCATCTCGACAGGCTCGAACGACTGGATCGTACTGGGCAACTCGGAATACTATGCCCTGATCAACCCAGGGAACTTCAAGATCATCAACGGCACGTTCCCCGTAGACGACGACCGCAAGGCCATCACCGTCTCGACAGCCACCACGCAGGCCATCATCGACAGCCGCGGGCTGCTCTGGCAGTGCTCGCCCTCAGGCGTGGTGATCTACGACCTGAAGACGAAGCAGAAGACGCTGCTCGACATGAAGTCGGGACTCTTCGGCTCGAACGCCGTCTCAGTGACGGAAGACACACGCCACTCGATGTGGGTGGCCACGGACCACGGCGTGTCGAACATTACCCCCCTGAAGCAGGACGACGGCACGTGGACCTTCACCATCCGCAACTTCAACAGCCGCGACGGCCTGCAGCCTGGCCCGTTCAACCAGCGCGCCATCTTCTGTTCACGGACAGGCGAACTGCTCATAGGCGGTCAGGACGGACTCGACATCATCAGCACCCTGAAACTGGGCGACGGCAACTCGAAGGAGCGCCCTGTGTTCAGCGGACTGGTGCTCTTCGACCAGGAAGTGGAGGTAGGCCAGGAGTACGACGGGCGCATCATCCTGGAGCAGGCCCTCGACATGCAGCGCAGCATCCGGCTGAAATACGGGCAGAACCAGTTCACCATCCACATGGCCTCAGACAACGGCGGCATCAACAATGCCACGCGCTTCGTCTATCAACTGGAAGGCTTCAACGACAAGTGGATCAAGACATCGTCGAACAACCCTGACATCACCTATATGTCGCTGCCTCCAGGCAGTTACACCCTCTGTGTGAGGATGCTGAAGGACGACGGTACGATGGGCGAGGTGGAGAGCCGCCTAGAGATTACCATCGATGCCCCGTGGTACCGCTCGTGGTGGGCCATCGCCTGCTACATCCTGCTGTTCGTGGGTGTGCTCTTCCTCCGTGATCCCCTGCTGCGCTGGATGGAAAGGCAGAAATACCATCGTGCCCGTCGACAGGAGGAACAGACAGTCGAAGAGACGCCCCAAGAGGACGTTGTCGAGGAGGCTGTGATGATGGAGGATGATGAAAGGTGAAAAGTAGAAAACAAAACCAACGATTTATGAAAAGATTATTAGGCTTAACCCTGTTGTTAACGTGCCTGTGGGCTCATGCAGAGACCACCATCCCCGACATGAAGTTCAAGCGCCTGGACACGCGTGACGGACTGTCGAACTCGACCATCAACTGCATCTACCAGGACTCGAAAGGGTATGTATGGATAGGCACCTCATACGGTCTGAACCGCTACGACGGCTACCGGTTCCGCACCTATTACTCAGACCCCAATGACACCACGACCCTGCGCAACAACTACGTAGACCAGATCTTCGAAGACGCCATGGGACGGCTCTGGCTGCGCCAGGGCATGAACTACTCGCTGTTCGACCCAGCCACCGAGCGCACCGAGCGGAACCCGTCCAGGCAACTCAAGGCCTACGGAGTTATCGGCAACATCGACCGTTTCTACATCGACTCGCAAAGAAACATCTGGGTGAAGACCTACGACGAGGGCCTCTACTGCAACGTCCCTGGCAGGCGGAAGCACACGCTGACCAAATACGGCTACGAGGAAGGGATGCTGCCCAAGGAATTCTATTTCTCGTCGATGGCCGACTACAACGGCATGCTGCTCGTGACATCCAGCAACGGAGAACTCATCGGGGTGGATCCCGCTACGGGCAAGGTGAAATGGAAGGACAGATACATGGCCGAACATGGCGGCAAGAACGATGAAGCCTATAACCTCATCGTCGACCATGACGGCAACTACTGGGTGATGACCAACATGCGCACCTTCGTCTACGACCAGGCAGCCAAGCAGTGGTACCCCTCTGTGAACACCTTCTTCGAGGCCCACGGTCTCCCCACGCTGCCAGAACCCATACAGATATGGGACGTGATGGCCGACAAGCGCGGCTGGATATGGATAGCCACCGACCATGAGGGACTCTTCGTGGTCAACCCCAAGAGCAAGGAGGTGAAACAGTTCAAGAACAACAAGTTCGACCAGACCTCGCTGAGCGACAACACCGTGAGGCACCTGATGGCAGACCGCAGCGGCAACGTGTGGATATCGGGCTATCGCAACGGCCTGAACCAGTATATTGAGACCCTCTCCGGATTCCGCACCCTGGAACTGGGCGACATCAACACCACCACGGAGGACACCCAGGGCAACTACTGGTTCGGTACCGACAACCGCGGTATCATCAAATACATGCCCAAGACGGGAGAGACGGAGGTCTACGACAAGGCGCGCAGCGGCTTTGCCTCTGACATCATGGTGGCCTGTCATGGCGCGAGCGACGGCTCCGTGTGGTTCGGCACCTACAACGGCGGTCTGATCCAAATTGGCAGTAATGGCCATATCAACAACTACCTCGCCTCGAACGCAGAGGGCGGGCTGCTGAACAATAATGTGTGGTCGGTGACGGAAGACAAGTGGGGCGACATCTGGATCGGTACCCTTGGCAGCGGTGTACAGAAACTGCAGATGAAGACCGGAAAATTCCTGACCTGGAACTCATACAACAAGAAACTCTCCGAGAACTTCATCACCTCAGCGGGATGGATCAAGAAAGGCTGGCTGATCGTGGGCCACTCGAACTTCTATTCGCTCATCAATCCCGTCAGCGGGAAGGTGATGAACTTCACCATCCCCACTCCATCAGGGCAGGCCGCTCCGATGGCCACCACCGTCTGTGTGGTGGAAGACAGCCGCGAACTGATCTGGCAAGGCTCTACGGCAGGCTGCTGCATCTATGACAGGAAGACAGGCCGGCAGACGCTGCTCGACATGAACTCCGGACTCTTCGGCTCGAGTGTCGTAGGCATCGCCGAAGACAAACTCCACACGATGTGGGTGGTGACAGAACACGGCATCTCGAACGTCATTCCCAAGCAGGAGGAGAATGGCGAATGGACGTTCCTCGTGCGCAGTTTCAGCAGCAAGGACGGTCTGCAGCAGGGTCCCTACAATCAGCGCTCCATCACCTGTACCCACGACGGTCTGATCCTGGTGGGTGGTCTTGGCGGTGTGGATGTCATCGACCCCAAACAGGTGACGAACGTGGGCAATAAGGAGCGCCCCATGTTCAGCGGACTGAAACTCTTTGGCCAGCAGATCAGCGTAGGAAAGGAATACGACGGCCACGTCATTCTCGACGAGGCCCTCGACATCAGCCGCGAACTCACCCTGCGCCATGACGAGAACCAGTTCACCATCCAACTCGCCACCAACAAGGGTGAGATGCGCAATCCCTCGCGCTTCATCTACCAGTTAGAGGGCTTCAGCGACAAATGGATGAAGACGGAGGAGAACGACCCCAACATCACCTATATGTCGTTGCACCACGGCGATTATGTGCTGCATGTGCGCATGCTCAACGACGACGGCACGATGGGCGAGGAAGAGGCGACCCTCCAGATCACCATCACCCCGCCCCTGCTCAGGAACCGCTGGCTCATGCTGCTATTCCTCGCTTGTGTGGCAGGCGGCATCTGGTACTGGCGCAAGCGCTTCATGAAGAAGCAGGAGGAGCGTGCAGAACTGGAGCGTCTGCGCAGGGAGACTGAGAAGAAACACTGGATGAGCGAGATGCTCAAACAGATGAGAGAAGAAAGTCAACGGGCAGGCGGACTGACGGAGGGAGATGTTGAAGCCCCCTCGCAGCACGCCGCTGACGCCAAGGAGATAATAGACCTCGTGTCGCTTTTCCGCCAGGAGTGCGAGCAGTTCGTCGCCCCCAAGGGCAAGACCATCCGCCTGTCGTTCTTCCCCATCGCCGATACACTGCCCATCTACGGTTCCCGCCTGCAGATGCGGGAGATGCTTGAGATATTGTTATCCAACTCAGCCAACTTCTCACCCAAGGGCAGCAAGGTCAAGGTGTTTGCCGAACAGCAGGGTGACAAGGCCGTGATCCGTGTGGCGGACAACGGTGTCGGCATCCCTACGGAGGTGATGCCTCATCTCTTCGAGCAGATCATCGGCGACGAGGACAGTCCGAACCTGCACGCCGTCTTCGATATCGTCTTGTCGCATCATGGCACCATCCGTGCTGACGAGAATAAAGGCGGCGGCACGGTATTCATCATCGAAATCCCTCTGGCGAAGAGCGATGAGCAAGTGGAAGAGGCTGTGATCATGGATGAATGAAAAGGTGAAAAAGTGAAAAGGTGAATATTATATAAGTAAAAACTATAACTATTTTAATTTGTATGAAGAAAATCTTTGTATTAGTATCTGGTCTGCTCACGGCAATGACGTCGCTGGCAGCAGACGTGCAGACCAGTGAAAACCAAGTGACCATCCGTCCTGACGGCGGACAGGCGAAGGTGATTCGCCTGGAAGTGATGAATGACAATATCATCCGTGTCCGCGCCACGTCGCAGGATGCCCTGCCGCAGAAGCCTGCCTCGCTGATGATTGTACCACAGACGACTCCTGCCAAGGGCAGTTATTCTGTCAGTGACGAGGGTGAGGCCATCGTCGTAAAGGCCAAGAACGTGAAGGCCGTCGTGAAGAAGGCTACAGGTGAGATCACCTTTTTCGACGCAGAAGGTAAGCAGTTGTTACAGGAGGCTAAGGACGGTAAGCAGTTCAAGGACTTCACCGTGCCTGAGCGCGAATATGGCCTGAAGGGTGGTCCTGCCATCACAGAGGAGATGAAGCACGGCCTCACCTGGCAAATGAAGTTCGACTCGCCAGACGACGAGGCTTTCTACGGTCTCGGACAGCATCAGAGCGAGGAGTTCAATATGAAGGGCAAGAACGAGGACCTCTTCCAGTATAACACGAAGGTCTCCATTCCCTTTGTACTTTCCAACAAGAACTATGGTCTGCTGTGGGACTCCTATTCCTACTGCCGCTTCGGCAATCCCAACGACTACCTACAGTTGAACCGTGCTTTCAAACTCTACGACAAGCAGGGTAAGGAAGGCCATCTCACAGGTACATATATTGATAAGGACGGCAAGAAACTCGTGCGCGACGAGGACTCCATCTATTATGAATATGGCTTCCCCGCCACCTCAGAGATTGCCGTCAGGACAGATAACGGCGGCATCAAGAACTTCCCGAAAGGCTTCAACCTCCAGGGGGCCAACGTGGTCTATGAGGGTTTCATCGAGCCCGAGTGCTGTGGTAAATGCAAGGGCAAGAAGCAACTCTACCAGTTCATTCTCTACTACTCTGGCTATGTGAAGGTCTATATCGACGGTCAGGAAGTGGTGCCTGAGCGCTGGCGCACAGCCTGGAACCCCAATGCCTATAAGTTCGCTACCGAACTCCAGAAGGGCAAGAAGGCCCAGTTGCGCATCGAGTGGCAGCCTGATGGTGGTGAGGCCTATTGTGGTCTGCGTGTGGCTGAGCCCCGCAGCGCTGAGGAGCGTGGACAACTCTCCATCTGGAGTGAGATGGCAAAGGACATGGACTACTACTTCATCGCTGGCGAGAACCTCGACCAGGTCATCTCAGGCTATCGCACACTGACGGGCAAGGCCTCGCTCTATCCGAAGTGGGTGCTTGGCTTCTGGCAGAGCCGTGAGCGCTATAAGAGTGCCAAGGAGATCGAGGACAACCTCGCCGAGTTCCGCAAGCGTCATATCCCCATCGACAACATCGTTCAGGACTGGAACTACTGGAAACTCGACTCCTGGGGCAGCCATGTCTTCGAGACAGACCGCTACCCCAACCCACAGGCCATGCTCGACAATGTCCACAAGATGCACGGACGTTTCATGATCTCCGTATGGCCGAAGTTCTACGATACGGTTGACAACTACAAGGAACTGGACAAGAACGGCTGGATGTACCATCAGGCCATCAAGGACGACATCCACGACTGGCTCGGTTTCCGCGGTTCGTTCTACGATGCCTACGACGAAGGTGCCCGCAAGATGTTCTGGCGCCAGATGGACGAGAACCTCTATAGTGGTTTGTCAATGACTAATGGTCAATGGTCAATGGTCAATGGTCAATATTCAACTGTCGACGCCTGGTGGATGGATGCCTCAGAGCCCAACGTGCGCGACTGTACGCCGATGTGGTATCGCAAGGCCCTCTCTGGTCCTACTGCCCTCGGTACCTCGACGGAATACTTCAACGCCTACTCTACCGTCAATGCCGACGCCATCTACAATGGCCAGCGCAGCGTCTATAACGGCAAGATGAACGAGCCTCGTGTGTTCCTGCTCACCCGTAGCGGCTTCGCTGGCGAGCAGCGTTTCTCAACGGCTACCTGGAGTGGTGACATCGGCACCCGCTGGGAGGACATGCGCGCCCAGATGACGGCAGGATTGAACTACTCAATGTCTGGCATCCCCTTCTGGGGTATGGACCAGGGTGGTTTCTGCGTGGAGAACCGTTATGTGGCTGCCCAGCAACTCTTCGACAAGACAGGTATCGAGAACGAGGACCTCAAGGAGTGGCGCGAACTGCAGACCCGCTGGAACCAGTTCGGCACCTTCATCCCCCTCTTCCGTGCCCATGGCCAGTGGCCGTTGCGCGAGATCTGGAACATCGCCCCTGACGAGCACCCCTGCTATAAGTCGTTCGTCTACTACGATCAACTGCGCTATCGCCTGATGCCTTACCTCTACTCAATGGCTGGTTGGGCACACTTCAACGACTACACCCTGATGCGTGCACTGGTGATGGACTTCAACGGCGACAAGAACGTGGAGAACATCGGCAACCAGTGGATGTTCGGCCCTGCGCTGATGGCTTGTCCAGTAGGCTACTACAAGGCCCGCAACCGCAACGTCTACTTCCCAGAGCAGTGCGGATGGTACAACCTCTATACAGGTGAGCATATCAACGGTGGCCAGAACCTCGTGGTCGACGCGCCTTACGAGTGCATCCCAGTCTTCGTGCGTGAGGGAGCCATCATCCCCTTCGGTCCAGAGATGGAGTGGAGCGACGAGAAGCCCGCAGAACTCATCAACCTCTATGTCTATGCTGGACAGAACGGCCGCTTCCGCCTCTATGAAGATGAGGGTACGAACTATAACTATGAGCGCGGCAAGTATGCCACCATCGACATCACCTACGACGATGCCGCCAAGACTGTCAGTTTCGGTGCTCGCAAGGGCAGTTTCAACGGTATGCTGAAGAACCGTCGTTTCAACGTCGTGCTCATCTCTCAGGATGCCCCCAAAGCCCTTAACCTCGACAACCCCGAGGGCACGATGGTACAGTATAGCGGCAAGGCCGTCAGCGTGCAACTCTAACCACTCAGTGACGGCATAAGGATGAGACATCAGATAATCCTCGCCCTCACGGCAGTCATAGCCATGACGGGCATGAGTTCACAGGCCAGAGAGAGACAATGCTTCGACCATCATTGGCGGTTTCTGCTAGGCGACTCCGTCCAGATGGCGGATGCAGACTATAACGACTCCTGGTGGCGGCTGCTCGACGTGCCCCATGATTGGGCTATCGAGGGTGACTTCCACGTAGGAAACCCCAGCGGTGCTGGCGGTGGAGCCCTCCCTGGCGGCATTGGTTGGTACCGGAAATCGTTTACTGTTGACAAATCCGCTGTAAACTATTATCTCGAGTTCGACGGTGTCTACATGAATTCCACCGTCTACGTCAATGGCCAGGAGGTGGGTTTCCGTCCCTACGGTTATTCCAGTTTCGAATACGACATCACCCCTTACGTGCACGAAGGCAAGAACGTCGTGGCCGTGCGGGTGGACAACTCAGACCAGCCCAACTCCCGTTGGTACAGCGGCTGCGGCATCTACCGTCATGTATGGCTCACGAAGACGAACGCTATCCACGTGAAGCACTGGGGCACCAAGGTAACCTCTTCCCCTCCTGAGTCAGGAGGGGCCAGGGGTGGTCTGAAGTCGGGAAAATGGCGCGTAGGTATTGAGGTGGAACTGGAGGCTGTTCAGACCACTCCGCTTATCGGCACTCCTTCTGCAGGAGGGAAGAAAGTTACCGTCAAGAACTCCCTGATAGCCCCCAATGGTCAGATTGTTGGTCGTTCGAAAGGACTGAAATCGAGTATGACCATTAATAACCCTCTTCTTTGGTCCTGTGAGCAGCCCAACGTCTATACGGTGCTTACAGAGGTGTGGCAAGGTGGCAAACTCGTCGATACCTACGAGACCCCCACAGGTTTCCGCTCTTTCCGTTTCGACCCTCAGACAGGTTTCTGGCTCAATGGCAAGAACTTCAAGATCAACGGTGTCTGCGAGCACCACGACTTCGGCTGTCTGGGATCGGCCCTCAACGAAGACGCCCTGCACCGCAAACTCTCCAGACTGAAGGCCATGGGGGTGAACAGCATCCGCAGTTCGCATAATCCTCCCGCTCCTGAACTGTTGAACATGTGCGACACTATGGGACTCATCGTGATGGACGAGTCGTTCGACATGTGGCGACGCAAGAAGACACAGAACGACTATGCCCGTTTCTTCGAGGAGTGGCACGAGCGCGACCTCACAGATCTGGTGTTGCGCGACCGCAACCACCCCTGTATCCTCATGTGGAGCATTGGCAACGAGGTTCTCGAACAGTGGTCTTCTGCTGATGCCGACGAACTGACGCTCGAGCAGGCGAACCTCATCCTCAATGCCGGCCACGACGCCTCGACACTCGCCAAGGACGGCGAGGCATTGAGTCCGAATGCCCTGCTCACCATCCATCTGGCAAACATCGTCAAGCGCCATGATCCCGCAGGGCGCCCCGTCCTCGCTGGCTGTAACGAGCCAGACCCAGGCAACCACCTGTTCAAGAGCGGCGCTATCGACATCATCGGCTTCAACTATCACCACCAGTGGGTGAAGGATGTGTCACAGAAATTCCCTGGCAAGCCCTTTATCTTCTCAGAGAGTGTGTCGGCCCTGCAGACGCGAGGCTACTATAAGATGCCCTCCGACTCCATCACCTGGGCTCCCAAGGAGTGGTGGCTACCCTATACCGACCCGTCCTTTATGTGTTCTGCCTACGACAATATGCACGCCTCCTGGAGTTCCACCCACGAAGAGACGTGGGACGTGGTGAAGCATACCCCCTTCGTGGGCGGACAGTACATCTGGACAGGCTTCGACTACATTGGCGAGCCCACACCCTACGGCTTCCCAGCCCGCAGTTCCTATTTCGGCGTCATCGACCTCGCAGGCTTCCCCAAGGACTCCTACTATATGTATCAGAGTGAGTGGACCCAGAAACCTGTGCTCCACCTCTTCCCCCACTGGAACTGGGTTCCTGGCGACGAGATAGACATGTGGTGCTATTATAACAATGCCGATGAGGTGGAACTCTTCGTCAACGGCGAGTCAAAGGGTGTGCGCCGCAAGACGGGCGAAAAGACCGAAGGCCGCTATGCCATGCATAACGAGACCGTACCACTGAACACAGAGTATCATGTAGGCTGGCGTGTCATCTTCGATCCCGGAGAGGTGAAGGTTGTGGCCCGCAAGGACGGCAAGGTCGTGGGCGAACAGGTCATCAAGACCGCAGGTGCGCCAGCGAAGATCCGACTCTCGAAGGACTATCAGGGCAAGAACACCACCTTCATTACCGCCGAGGTGGTCGATAAGGATGGTAACCTCTGTCCCTGGGCTGAAGACCAGATTGTCTTTATCAGCGAGGGAACGGGCCATATCATCGGCACCGACAACGGCTGTCAGACCTCGATGGAGAATTTCAAGTCGCCCCAGCGCAAGGCCTTCTTCGGCAAGTGTATGGTGGTTGTCACAGGCAAAGGCTCCATCACCGCCAAGTCACCCACACTCCTACCCGATGTGATTGAGTTCTAATCAACAATAATCCCCGCCAAGAAATCCTGGCGGGGATTATTGTATCCGTAAATAGACTATTCCTGTATCAGAGGAACGCGTATCGGCAAATGAAGAGTACTGCCAACAGGATGGTGGCCCAGTTCATGTTGTTACGCGCATCCTTGTCTTTCAACGTACCAGACAGCAGGTGAATCAGTACATACGAAATCACACCCATCAGAATACCGTCTGAGATGCTGTAAGTTAACGGCATCATCACGATACAGACGAAGCAGGGGATGCCCGTCACGTAGTCGGAGAAATCCACCTTACGTATATCGTGCATCATCATCACGCCTACCAGTATCAGAGCCGCTGCAGTGGCCTGTCCCGGAATAGCCAGGAACAGCGGGGCGAAGAGCAGCGCTACGGCAAAGCACATGGCTGTCGTAAAACTCGTGAGTCCGCTGCGACCACCCGCATTCACGCCCGAAGCACTCTCCACATAGGTGGTAACGGTCGATGTGCCAAGTATGGCACCCACAGTAGTTCCGATGGCATCAGCCATGAACGCCTGGTTGAGGTTCTTCACGTTGCCATCATCATCCACCATGCCCGCACGGTTCGACACACCAATCAGTGTGCCTATGGTGTCGAACATATCAATAAACAGGAAGGTGAGAACCACTACCACCATGTCGACTGTCAATATGTTATGCCACTCGAACTGCCAGCAAATGGGTGCTATCGACGGTGGAGCAGAGAGGATGCCAGAATAGTTGGTGACACCTAGCGGAATACCCACGATGGTGGTAATCAGGATGCCGAGGAGCAGCGCACCAGTAATCCCTCTGACGAGCAGCGCTGCGGTGAGCAGAATGCCGAAAATGCCCAATAGCACGGCTGAGTCGTGCATGTTGCCGAGCGTGAGGAAGGTCGATTCCGACGACACGACAATGCCTGCACTCTTCAGGCCGACGAAAGCAATGAACAACCCGATTCCTGGACTTATAGCCCGTCGCAACACCAGCGGAATGGCATTCACGATATGCTGGCGCAGACCCGTGACGGTGAGCAGGATGAAGATCAAGCCCTCTATCAGAACTGCCGTCAGCGCAAACTGCCAACTGTATCCCATGGTCAGCACCACGGTGTAGGCGAAGAAAGCATTGAGTCCCATGCCAGGAGCCAGGGCAAACGGCAATTTGGCATAGAGCGCCATCACCAGTGTGCCCACAATGGCAGAGATACAACTTGTAGTGAACACAGCCCCCGCATCCATGCCCGTAGATGATAGGATACTGGGGTTCACGGCCAGGATGTAGGCCATTGTCAGAAATGTGGTAATGCCACCGATTACCTCCTTGCGCAAGGTCATCGTAGCAGAATCGAATCCAAAAAGTTTTTGTATCATACCTTTAACCATTTTGATTTGGCAAAGGTACGAATAAATATACAAATATCCAAATAAATTGGTTATTTTATTTGTTGTTATCTTCTCCAGCCACGACCGCGGTTGTTGTCGCGACTGCCCCATTTCTTGTCGTAGCGACCCTCAGTATCGATCTTGCCGCCGAATATGTTGAGGCGGTAGCGCACGTGGAGCATGGCATAGGAGTTGACGCTGTTGTACTGGGTATCGCTACGGCCTGTGGCATTCACCCAGCGCTCGTAGTTGGACTGCTGACCCAGCAGATCGTAGAAGTTGAGGGCGACGATGAGCGACTTGTTCTTAAGAAAGGGCTTGGAGATCTGTCCGTTCCAGAGCAGTTCGTTGGTATTCATCGAGGCGTCGTTGTAGCCTCGGCGGCTGCGCTCATGGAGATTCATGCTGACCTCGAAATCGAGTGGCAGACGCACTAGGAACTGTCCGCCATAGTTCAACTGCCAGGTGTCGAGGTCGGCGTTGGGTTGCAGTTCGTTGCGGGAGTGCTGGTAGTTCACGTTGCCGTCGAGGGTGATTTCCAGCCAATCATTGCGATAGCCGAAGGTAAGACGCTCATTAAGGTTGGTGGTGCGGGTGGTGTTCTTCGCTGCGTCAGCCTTATCCTGAGCCACGTAACTCACAAAGTTATTGTAGCGGATGCGGGTGTCTGATCCGATGTTCCAGTGGGCGGTGGAGTCGAGAGCGGTGTTGAAAGTGAAGCCGCCGTTGATATTCCAGTTGCCGTTGATGTTCTCTGGCTCCGAGATGCTACCGCCAGTTTCGGGGTTGTACCGCACAAGATTAGAGATGGAGTTGCGGATGTGTCGGTAGTTGGCATAGGCAACAATCGAACGCTTGTAACGCACGATGTAGTTGTTGTAGTACACGTTGAGCGAGTTGGTGAACTGGGGTTTCAGTCCCGGATTTCCCTTGGTGATATAGAGTGGGTTCGAATCGTCGGTGATGGCGAGCAGTTGTGTCATCTCGGGCTGACGTGTATCGCCTCGGTATCGTACCCACAGGTTGCTCTGGTCGCTGAACTTATAGTGGAAATTGAGTGTCGGGGTGAAATTGGTGACGTTGCGAACGGTGTCCACATAGACACCCCTATAATCCTGTACGAAATCGGAGTGCTGCGGCTGTACAAGGAAGCCGATGTTGTAGTCGTACTTCTCCTCGCGGTGGCGCAGTGTGAGGCGCAGGTTGTGGGTATAGTTTTTGTACTCGGAGAAACGGCTCAGGTTCCTGTCGAGGTCTTCGGGGGATTGCAGATTCCCTCCGACGGATGCGGCCCAAGGCTCCCAGTCGCGATACTCTGGCTCAATGCCGGCGAAAGGGTCTTGAGGCAGATGGCTGAAGTCGTAGGTCTTGCGGTCGCTCTTGTTCTGCGAGTAGCGCAGTTCGTAATTGAACTGCAGGTGGGCACCCTTCCAGAGGGGTTCGCTGTAGGTGGTGCTGACCACGTAGCCACTGTTGTCAGAGGGTGTGGTATTGTAGCGGGCGGTGTAGTAGGTAGAGTCCTGTCCCGCCTGATTCTTCACACGGAAGAGGTGTACCTCGTTGTCGGAGACGTTCTCGCTCTGGTTGTCACCGATACTTCCCTCTAAGCGCAGTACGATGTTTCGCCCCCTCGGGTTCAGACGGCGGTAGAGTTGGAGCATGGTCCAGGCGTTCTTGTTAAGGCCATAACTCATGTTGGCCTGCAGGTTGTGGTTGATCGTGTGATTGAGGATTGAGGAGTGCGGAGTGAGATGTGAGATTTCATCTAAGGGATTGGCGGCATACTTGAAGGGATCGTCGTCGAAGGTGGCAGTGAGGGAGGCCGTGGTAGCATCGTCAGTGCCATAGGTGCCGTTGGCACGGAGGAGGATGTTCGTCAGCGTATCGGGCTTCCATTCCAGACGGAGGTTCCCGCGCCAGTTGTTGCTGCGGGTGAAGTTGGAGTTGCGGCTGTTGGAGAAGGTGCGTGAGGTCTCGCTGTAGAAGTTCTCGCTGGCATTCTCTGTCTGATTGTCGCCGTCGCGATGGTTCCAGCGCAGGCTGAAGTCGAGTTTCAACTTCTTGTTGTCATCATAGTTCAGATTGGTGCCGAGCATCTTGCGGGCATTGAGTCCGCGGCGATTCCACCAACCTGCGTTCTCCTCTTTGTTGTTGAAGTTGCCGAGAAGCACGATACGGGTCTTATCTGTAAAACTGCTGGCCATGCCACGTGAGGCATAACGGTGTTTGGTGCCGCCACCAAGGTCGAGGTTGGTCATATAGCCGCGGTTCATGCCCTTCTTGATACTAAAGTCGAGCACGGTCTCCTTCTCTCCGTCTTCAATGCCTGTGATACGGGCCTGGTCGCTCTGCTGGTCGTAGAACTTCAGGTTCTGGATGATGCTCACAGGAATGTTCTTCAGGGCGGTCTCCACGTCGCCGAGCATGAATTCCTTGCCGTCGAGCAGGATTTTCTTCACCTCCTTGCCATTGATGGTGATGTTTCCGTCCTCGTCGACCTCTGCGCCTGGTATGCGCTTAATGAGTTCTTCGATGGCCGAGCCCTCAGGAGTGCGGAAGGCCTCGGGGTTGTACATGATAGTATCTTTACGGACGATGACTTGTGCAGCGCGTCCTGTGATAACGGTCTCTTTCAACATGGTGCTCTCCGTCTCCATGAGGAGGTCGCCGAGGTCCAGATGCTCATTGCGCCGTAGGGTCAACTCTCGCTCCATGGTCTGGTAGCCGATGGTGGAGATGCGGAGCCTGTAGGTACCTGCCGACGGAGCCTCAACGTAAAAATTGCCTTTCTCATTGGTCACCGTTCCACCAGCAAAGGTACTGTCGGAGGCTGTGAACAGTTGTATCGTAGCCTGTACCATAGGCTCTTTCAAATCGGCGTCGAGCAGTTGTCCCCGGATGCTCAGCCTGCGGCCTTCTTCGGGTTCGGATTGCGCGTATGAGGTGACAATGGCCAGAAAGGTCACGATGATTACTGAAATGTATCGCTTGAGATATCTGTTTACTGTCATAAATCTATTCTAGTTATATATGAGGTAGTTTTTTAAGGGTGCAAAGGTATACAGAAAAACGGAGAAGCCTATACGGTTTTGCGCCTTTAACCAAAATTAACCGCAACAAATATGTATGAGATTAAAATAAATGTAGTACCTTTGCAGGCAGAACTTAAAACCAAACGAGAAGATGAAAAAGTTTTTATGTGCAGTCTGTGTTATTTGTGGCTCATTGAGCGCTGCGGCACAGATTCAGACGAATGCAGGTATACAGTATCTGCAGTGTATGCAAAAGGACATGTCGACGGACTTCAGTGACCTGTCGAACACGTATTTCCTGGCAGATTCCCTGGTGAGTTTCGATGCTGCGAAGGGCGAGGGACAGGTGCAGTGGAAACGCTATAGGATGAGTCCCCGCCAGGCATTCAACCTCAATGGCTACTGGCCCGTGAGGATGCAGATGCTGGACTTCCCTGATGCCGCATACGAGAATGACCCTGCACTGAAAATCAAGATTGAGTGGGTGAGTCCCAGGACGGCGAGAGTCAGAATGCTCACGACGCCAATAGAGCCGAAATCTACGGATTTGGACGATCCGATGTTCTGCGACGCCTTTAAGGCGCTGCTTTCTCCACCTGAGTCAGGAGGGGTTAGGGGTGGTCTGAACAAGGGAATATCTGGCGTTTCTTCAGACCACCCCGCCCATACGGGCACCCCTCCTAACTCAGGAGGGGAATGGCTGCGCACAGAAACGAATCAGGCAATCTCTTATAGCAGTGTCTATGGACAGATAGAAATCCAGAAGTATCCCTTCCGCTTGGTGGTGAAGGACGCAAAGGGGAAGATCCTGACGCAGACGCGCCATATCATCGACAACGACTCGTCGCAGATCAAACTGCTGCCCTTCTCGTTCATCAAGCGGGGCTCGGACAATTCCCGCAGCATCAACCCCGTGTTTACGCTGGCTCCTGGTGAAAGAATCTACGGCTGCGGAGAATCCTTTACTTCTTTAAATAAAGTAGGTCAGAAGGTACACCTCAGCGTGACAGACCCCCAGGGGCCGGAGAGCGACGGACAGTATAAGCCAGTGCCGTTCTTCTTCTCGAATCGTGGCTATGGCATTTTCATGCACACCTCGGCTCCTGTCACCTGCGACTTCGGAGCCTCGTATATCGGCGCAGACCGTCTGTTCATGGCTGACGAGCAGATGGATTTCTTCATCTTCTTCGGAGAGCCGAAGGACATTCTCAACGAATATACCAATATCACTGGCAAGAGTCCGATGCTGCCTCTCTGGAGTTTCGGCACGTGGATGAGCCGTATCACCTATTTCTCACAAGAGGAGGGTCTGGAGATTGCCAGGCAATTAAGGGCACACAAGATTCCTTCAGACGTGATTCACTTTGATACAGGCTGGTTCGGCGTGGACTGGCAGTGCGACTACCAGTTTGCCAAGGACCGTTTCAAGGATCCTGTCGGCATGCTGAAGCAACTCTCAAAGGACGGTTTCCACACCTGCCTGTGGCAGTTGCCGTACTTCACCCCTAAGAACCGTTTCTTCCCCGAGATCATCGAGAAGGGTCTGCATGTGGTGAACGCCACGGGGGGTATGCCTTATGAGGATGCCGTGCTCGACTTCTCGAACCCCGAGACCGTCAGTTGGTATCAGGAGAAGATTACTGGTCTGCTGAAGCAGGGTGTCTCGACCATCAAGTGCGACTTCGGCGAGGCAGCACCCTATAACGGCTTCTACCACAGTGGCAAGGGCGGGCTTTATGAGCACAATCTCTATCCGCTGCGCTATAACAAAGCCCTCTGGGAGGCTGTGGAACGGCAATATCCTGGCGAGGGAATCATCTGGGCGCGCTCGGCCTGGGCTGGCTCACAGCGCTACGCCCTGCACTGGGGTGGCGACGCTGCCACGAACAATATCGGTATGCTGGGCGACCTGCGTGGCGGTTTGAGTTTCGGACTCAGCGGCTTCTCGTTCTGGAGCCACGATATGGGTGGTTTCGTGACGGCCTCGCCAGAGGATATCTACCGTCGTTGGCTACCCTTCGGCTTCCTGAGCAGTCATACGAGAGCCCATGGTGCACCTCCCACGGAGCCCTGGCTCATCTCGGAGTCCTTTACGGAGGCTTTCCGTGAGTGTGCGGAGATGAAGTACAGACTGATGCCGTATGTCTATGCCCAGGCCAAGGACTGTTCGGAGCGTGGTCTGCCCATGGTGCGGGCGCTGCTCGTGGAGTTCCCTGACGATCCGGGTGCCTGGCTTGTGGAGGATGAGTATATGTTCGGCTCTCAGATGCTCGTGGCACCCCTGATGGAGTCTGGAAACAGCCGCACAGTGTATCTCCCGAAGGGCAAGTGGATTGACTATCAGAATGGGAAGGTCTACGACGGTGGCTATCAGACCATCGAGGCTGGCAAGATTCCTGCCATTATCCTCGTTCGTGACGGTTCGCTGATTGCCCATGCACCCCTCGCACAGCGCACGGACCAGATCGACTGGAGTGCTGTCGAGATGAAGGCTTACAAGGCTGATGCCACGAAATGCGCAGGCCTGCTCTTCAAGCCCGGCGACGCGAAAATACAGATCATCGAAAGTAATGGTTTATAACACGAATTACCACGAATTGTCCATAAATTGCTGTATACAGCATTATATGGACAATTATATGGCAATTATATGTTAATCACAAAAATAGACAAAATGATTTACAACGAGATTGGAAAGACAGGGATGCGGGTATCGAACCTCTCCTTTGGCGCTTCGTCATTAGGAGGGGTGTTCCACAGCATTCGTGAGGAGGAAGGCATCCGTGCCGTGCATACGGCTGTTGACAATGGTATCAACTTCATCGACGTGTCGCCCTATTATGGACATACGAAAGCGGAGACGGTGCTGGGAAAGGCTCTCCAGGAGATTCCCCGCGACAAGTATTACCTCTCCACGAAAGTGGGCCGCTATGGCAAGGACGGTGTGAACCTCTGGGACTATAGTGCCAAACGGACACTGGAGAGTGTCTATGAAAGTATGGAGCGCCTGCATGTGGACTATATCGACCTGATCAATGTCCACGACATTGAATTCCAGTCGCGGATGGAAGGTGGGCTTCAGAAGGTGGTCGACGAGACGCTACCCGTGCTCGTGCAACTGAAACGGGAGGGTGTCGTACGCCATGTGGGAATCACAGACCTTCAGCCCGAGAACCTCAAGTGGGTCATTGAACACTGTGACGACGGTGTGGTGGAGAGCGTGCTCTGCTTCTGCCACTATTGTCTGAACGACACGCTGCTGGCCGACTATCTGGGCTTCTTCGAGATGCATGGTGTAGGTGTGGTCAATGCCTCGCCGTTGTCGATGGGACTGCTCTCCCAGCGTGGCGCCCCAGCCTGGCATCCGGCCTCGAAGGACCTGAAGGATGCTTGTCACCAGGCGGCTGTCTATTGCCAGGAGAGAGGCTACGAGATTGAAAAACTGGCCATGCAGTTCTCTACGAGCATGAACCCCCGCATTGCCACCACCCTCTTCAGCAGTGCCAATCCCGCTAACGTCCTGAAGAATATCGCTTACGTGAACGATCCCCTCGACGAGTCGCTTGTCGATGAGGTACAGAAGATCATTGGCGACCAGATGTTCGTCCGCTGGAAGAATACGTAATTAGAAGTAAAACAAAAAGGTTTATTTTTGAACACGAATTGCCACAAATTAAACACGAATTATTCATGAATTGATCAATTGATGGATAATTAATGGACAATTAATGGTAATTCGTGTTGAAAGAAAAAAAGAAAGAATGAAAAAATACTTGGTCCCGTTTATCCTGGTAACGTTCTGCTTTGCCCTGTGGGGCTTTGCCAACGACGTGACGAACCCGATGGTGAAAGCCTTCTCGAAGATCTTCCGTATGAGTGTCACTGACGGTTCCCTCGTACAGGTGGCCTTCTACGGCGGCTATTTCGCAATGGCCTTCCCTGCCGCCCTGTTCATCCGTAAGTACAGTTACAAGGCAGGTGTGCTCATGGGCCTCGGACTCTATGCCACAGGCGCCCTACTGTTCTTCCCCTCGAAGGCCATTGGCGTCTATGGCTGTTTCCTCATTGCCTATTTCATCATGACCTGTGGCCTGTCGTTCCTCGAGACCTCTTGCAACCCCTATATCCTCTCGATGGGCGAGCCCGAGACGGCCACACGGCGACTGAACCTCGCACAGTGTTTCAACCCCTGTGGCTCAATCATCGGCATGTTCGTGGCAATGAACTACATCCAGGCGAAACTCAACCCCCTGAGCAGCGACGAACGCGCCTTGTTGAGTGACGCCGACTTCGAGGCGGTGAAGAATGCCGACCTCGACGTGCTCATCTCCCCCTATCTCGCCATTGGTGCCGTAATCGTGGTGATGTTCCTCATCATCCTCTTCACGAAGATGCCGAAGAACGCAGACCAGAGCCACGACATCCACCTCATGACCACCCTGCGCCGACTGGTCACCCTGAAGCGTTATCGTGAGGGGGTGGTGGCACAGTTCTTCTATGTGGGAGCGCAGATCATGTGCTGGACCTTTATTATACAATATGGTACGCGCGTATTTATGGCCGAGGGTATGGAGGAACAGGCTGCGGAGGTGTTGTCACAGCGTTTCAACATCTATGCAATGTTGTTCTTCATCTGTTCACGCTTCATCGCCACGTGGCTGATGCGCTGGATCTCGCCAGCCCGTCTGCTGACCATCTTCGGTATCCTGGCGATGGTGTTCACTACGGGAGTCATCCTGTCGCACGACCGCACGGGTGTCTACTGCCTCGTCTGTGTCAGTGGGTGTATGTCGCTGATGTTCCCCACCATCTACGGTATTGCCCTTGATGGTTTGGGCGACGATGCGAAATTCGGTGCTGCAGGACTGATCATGGCCATCTTAGGCGGTTCCGTTCTGCCCCCGTTACAGGCATTGTTCATCGACGCTGGTATGACGAACTTCTCGTTCATCCTGCCTTTCGTGTGCTTCCTCGTAGTCACCGTTTATGGCTACCGGGTCGCCAGAGCCTGATGTTTTTGTTTACAGTTTACGGTTTACAGTTTACAGATGATTACTTCTATAGGCAGCACAAATGGCTTGCAAGGTTATCAACTGTAAACTGTAAACCGTAAACTGTAAACTATAAAAAAACTACTCTCCCAGTTTCTTTCCTGACATCAGGAGTTCCACGAGCGGCCGATCCTTATAGGTGTGGCGCTGCTGGTCCCAGAAGCCGAAGTCGGCATCGTAGCACCAGGTGGTCCAGGCGATGTTGAACTCGTCGAACACCGTCAGCATATCACGATACCAGTTGTAGGCCAGTTCGCGGTCTACGGGCTCATAGACACCCCACTCGCCGCAGAACAGTTGCAGGTCGTATTTCTTCGCAGCCTCAATGGCATCCTTGAACTGCTCACGGATGGTGTTGATGTCCCACACCTGCTCCGTATAGGGCTTCAGTTCAGCCTTGATGGCTTCAGGCGCAGCGTCGTAATCCTCCTTCGACACGAGCACACCGGGATAGTGCACCTTACCCTTGTAGGCAGCACACAGTGGCGACCACCAGGCACCGTAGTGCGTCAGGAGCATCGGGTTGTAATAGTGGAACGAGAGGATGATGTTCTTGTCGCCCTCGGGCACTTTCAGATATTTCATCGTCTCGTGACCCTGCCAGCGGTTCGAACCAATGACGAGCGTACGCTGGGGCTCCAGTTGGCGCAGGGCCTTGTGTACCTTCGCCACCAACTGATTCCACTGCTCGTGCTCATCTGCCACAGGCTCGTTCATAAACTCATAGGCCACCCAGTCTGTGCTGCGGTCTTTCAGGAACTTGGAGAGTTGGCGCCAGAGGTTCAACAGTCCCTCCTGCGATTTCTCTGATGTGAACAGCGTGTTGGCAGACTGGCCAGCCTCGTTGACGGCGTTGAAATAGTGCGAACGGATGATGTGCAGGTCGACAATAGCGCGCAGGTTGTGCTTACGGCTCCAGTCGAGAGCATTGTTCAGCAGTCCCCAGGCCTCAGGCAACTGGTTGCCCTGCTCATCCCAGAACTGCACCTCGTCGATGGGAATGCGCACGAAGTCGAAGCCCAACTCCTCCAGACGCTCGAAGTCGTCCTCCTGGATATGAAGCCTGCGGGCCTCACCACGCTGCTCCGACTGCGAGAGCCAGTGGCTGATGTTGGTACCGCGCTTGATGCGGAAGTTATTCACTTTGCCATTCTGAGCCAGAGCGGGCAATGATACGAAAATGGCCACAACAACGGCCACGATAGACATGAACTTTTTCATCTTTGATGGGTTTAATTAGTTATAAGTTGGTGCAAAGATACCACTTTTTATACAAAAGAACAAAAGAAACCTCCAAAAAACTAAATTATTATGCTCCGATATCTAAAAATTTTGTTACCTTTGTGCCCAAAACAACCAAAGCGACAACAATTGTATGAATACAAACAGACTTACCATTGTGCTTTCAGCACTGCTCGCGTTTTCTTCCCTTCCTGTCAAGGCCACCAAGGTTTTAGGGCTTCGCGTCATCGACAAACAATATCTCATGGTACACTTCCGCGACGGCGAGGTACACTACCGTGACAGCGGCACTGGCCCCAGCGCCTATCTCGGCCATTCCTTCTCCGAGGGCGACGACACGCTGGTGGTCTTTGGTGAACGCCTGAAGACGGCGGAGGCACAGAAGGCTGCACTCTGGAAGATCAGTTCCGCTGACGACAAGACCTTCGCGACGACCCAGCCCCTGAACGTCTGGCGGAAGTCGAAGCCGATGAATACCGACCATACCCTCACCAGCGAATGCGACCACTGGCTCTTCCTGCAGTTGCCGCAGGCGATGAAGCAAGGATGCACATATACCGTGACCATACCGGAGGGCATTGGGGCGGATCAGACCACCCCTGACCCCTCCTACTCAGGAGGGGAAAAACATATGTCTGTCAGCGTGACATACGACATCTGGAACACCCAGTCTGAGGCTGTCCACGTGAACATCATCGGCTACACGCCCACTGAACAGAGCCACGCGGCAGACCTCTACCAGTGGCTGGGCGACGGCGGACAGCGCGACTACTCGTCGTGGCAGGGGCGTAAGGTGTACCTCTATAATGTGAACACGAAGAAGAAGCAAAATGCAGGCGTGGTGAAGTTCTGGAAGCACGCTGCTGATGCCGATCAGGAGGCTGGTAAGAAGAACCTCGTAGGTACGGATGTGTGGAACATCGATTTCCAAGGCACCACCCCAGGGCGCTATCGTCTCGTGGTCGAGGATGTAGGCTGTTCAATGGACTTCGACATTGCCGCCGACGTCTACTACCAGCCCTTCCGCTATTCCGTGCGCGGCTACTACTACATGCGTCTTGGCGAGCCCAAGGACCCGGAACATGTGTGGCCCGTACCCCGTCAGCCGCAGTTCATCCCAGAGACCGACCCCAAGGGCTTCACTGTCTATAAGACCGCCTTCCACCCCTTCATGAAGGAGTGGCGCGACCTGCATACCGACGTGTGGGACGAGCCCCACTTCAAACCCGTGATGGCTTCCCGCTTCTGGCAGCACCGTCTGCCTGGCAACCCCGTGAACACCGAGGTGAAGGGTGGTCACTCCGATGCCTTCGACTGGGACCGTCATCTCGCCCACGTCAGCAATATCTACGACATGCTGCTGCCCTATATCCTCTCCGGAGGCAGGCTCAGCGACGACAACCTCGGCATCCGTGAGAGCGGCAACGGCATCCCCGACATCATCGACGAGGCCCGCAACGAGGTGGACTTCTTCCTCTCCATCCGCGACGGTGAGGGATACTCGCAAGGTGTCACCAACCCCGACCTCAACTGGACGGTGATGTATCAGGCGGGTTGTACCACAATGGCAGCCTGGGCCAATGCCGCCAACTGCGCCATCACCGCAGAAGCCTTCAGACTCATGCAGAACAGCAAGTGGAAGATCGACAGCACCGCCGACTCACTGAAGCGCTACTATACTGCCGAGGCCATCAAGGCCTTCCGCTATGCCGAGAAGCAGGAGTGGACCCAACTCGACGACCTGCAGGATATCGGCTCGATGCAGATGCGAGGCCGCGACTTCCGTCAGATGGCAGCCGCCTTCCTCTATAACCTCACGGGCGACACCCAGTGGGAGAAGATTTTCGCTGAAGAGAGCCTGATCAAGGATGCCCAGTCGCCCATCTTCAGAAAGCGCGACCATGGCTTCTTCGGCGTGGGCGTTATGCACGCAGAGAACCAGAACATCGTGCCTGCCTGTCAGATTTGGGCAGCAGCGGCCTATCTCACCTGCCCACAGCCCCGCCACTATGCCGACCTCTATGCCAACCTCAAGTCGAGCGTCAACGCCCAGGCAGAGGCATACAACATCTCTAACATGGACAAGCGCCCCTCGCGCCGCAGTGCCAACGACAGCCGCTGGCAGGTGTCGCAGAACCTCCAACTCGTGATGCTGGCTCACTATATCGCTGACAAGAACCGTAAGAGGCAGTTGGAGCACGTGATGCTCACCGAGGCCAGTTGGAGCCTGGGACGCAACCCTGGCAACATCGTCGAGATGACGGGGCTGGGCGAGCGTCACATCACAGACTGCTATACCACGGGCCGTAACGATGGAGCCCCCGAGTCTCATCCCGGACAGACACCCTTCAACGGTACCGAGACCTGGTCGCCGGGGCATAACGGAGGTGATGCGCGCGTCTTCCTGAAGTACTGCTACCCCGAGTGGAAGGTCGAGAACGGTGTCCAGTCGACCACCTGGCCCCGTCAGGAGTCGTTCTTCAACCAGCGCTACTTCTGGGTCAACGGTGAGTTCACCCCCCGTGAGACCATGCGCGGCAAGATGGCCCTTCTCGGCTATCTCTACGCCATCCGATAAAGAATCAAGAAATATATGGTTAAAAAACTCACAGAGGTCGACCCTCTGTGAGTTAATTTTTGGGGTCTCTACTTGACGAGTATCTTCTTTACCGTACCATTCTGGCGGATAATATTGAGACCCTTTTGAGGGGCGCTGATACCACGGCCGTCAGTAATCTCCGTAACGGCACTGCCGAGTGTCACCTTCTTGATGTTGCAACAATAGAACAGATCCTTGTCTCCGCTGGTGATCTCGATGGGTCTGCCGATATACACCTCTTCGAGGCCTTCCTTGGCACTGACATTCAGCGCCACGAGGGCAAATACGAATAATAAAATACTTTTTCTCATAATTGTTATATTTTGATTAAATAGATTCTTAGGCGGTTGTCACAATTGTAGTTTTTATGCCTTTGCATTCAGATTACTGAATTCTCTGCAAAGATACAAAATTATTTTCAATTCTCCAAATATTTTCCCCCTAAGATGCACATAATTGATCCAAATTAATCTTAACTCATCTTCTCTTCCGAATCCAAGTACACTTCCCTCCAACCGCCACCTTTTCAACTGCCACTTTTTGCTTTGTTAGTAATGCCTGTTTACTCAGTTAGTAATGCCACTTTACTTCGTTAGTAATGCCACTTTACTCAGTTAGTAATGCCACTTTACTCAGTTAGTAATGCCTCCTAACCTTATAAAGGATAGGACTTTATCTATATAACTCTCTATCCTTTACTCCCATTCCAGGCATACTTTACTCACTTAACTGGCGTCCTTTACTCCGAGGATTGAGGTAACTTCTTCCCCTCCTGAGTTAGGAGGGGAGCCCGTCAGGGCGGGGTGGTCTGAAGAGGCGCCGTACATTCCCTTGTTCAGACCACCCCTACCCCTCCTAACTCAGGAGGGGAAGATGATACTTTAAGCGCAGACCATTCTACAGACCATTCTGCATATCCCGAAGCCACATTCGCAGACCATCAAAAGACACGCCCTGGTTGTCATTTGTGTCATTAATGTCATTTGTCATTAGGGTGTCAACCACATCAGGAAATAAGCAAAAAACTGTCAACCGAAATTAGGAAAAGACATTGCGCGGTGTCATGAGTGTCATGAGTGTCAAGTGTCATTAAGCGTTTTTGATTTCACAAAATTACTCATAATATAATATATAAATATATTTATATATTATATTATGAATTAAATATGCCCTTTTAAAATCCTTAATGACACTTATGACACTTGACACTCATGACACCGCGCAAGTGTAAAAGGATGTGCTTTTTTCATGTCCGAAATGTATATCTGAAGCCGCAGAAAGGAAACTCGATTTTCTACCGAATTCTTTTGGTTATTTCGATTTTTTTTTGTAACTTTGTACCCGAAAAGAAATCAATAATAGCAATCCATAAATTATGATGAAGACAAACAAACAACCCCGCTGGCGCCGCGTTATTGGTGCAACGCTTTTCCTGTTCTGCTGTTCACTGGCGGCTGCCTTTGCTCAGAACCAGCAGCCCTCACAGCAGGAGATTGCCAGCCCTGACGGGAAGATGATCGTGACGGTGACGGTCTCCGACGGCTGTCCGAAGTATGAGGTGAAACTCGACGGCGAGGTGTTCATCCAGCCCTCCCCCCTGGGACTGAAGATGAACTTCGACGACCTGACCCAAGGCCTGACACTGAAGTCGTGCGACGTGAGCAAGTATGAGGATGAGTATTGCCTGAAGACCACGAAGCAGAGCCATGTGAAGGTGGTGGCAACAGAGGGAGTCTGCCGTTTCGAGAAAGACGGTCGCGAGGCGCTCGATGTGATCTTCCGCGTGACCAGCCGCGACGTGGCCTATCGCTATAAAATGTATCCGAAGCGCGTGCGCGGCGGTGAGACCGTGTCGGGTGTCGTGGAGAGTGAGGCCAGCGGCTATGTGCTGCCAGAGGGCACGACCACCTTCCTCTGTCCGCAGATGAAGCCCATGACGGGCTTTGCCCGGACGGCGCCGAGTTACGAGACGGGCTACACCCCCGACGACGCGATGGGCAAGAACGGCTGGGGCTTCGGCTATACCTTCCCCTGCCTGTTCAAGACACCCAAGGGTTGGGTGCTGCTCTCCGAGACGGGCACAGATGGAAGTTACGTTGGCTGTCGTCTGGTGAATGATAAGGACAATCACTACCGTATCGGGTTCCCGTTGGCAGAGGAGATGAACGGCACGGGCTCCACTACGCCGCTGGTGGCGCTGCCTGCCGAGACACCGTGGCGCACGATCACCGTTGGCACGACCCTGACACCCATCGTGGAGACCACCGTTGCCACCGACCTGGTGAAGCCGAAGTACAAGGCCTCGAAGGACTACACCTACGGCAAGGGCTCATGGTCGTGGATCATTGGCATGGACCCCAGTTGCAACTTCGACGAGCAGAAGCGCTATATCGACTTCTCGGCCGCCATGGGCTACCGCTCGGTGCTCGTGGATGCCCTCTGGGACACGCAGATCGGCTACGAGAAGATGGAGGAACTGGCACGGTATGGCAAGGAGAAAGGCGTGGGACTGTTCCTGTGGTATAACTCCAACGGTACGTGGAACGACGCTCCTCAGGGGCCTCGCGGGAAGATGGACAAGGCGGGTCCCCGTCGTCAGGAGATGGCGTGGATGCAGAAGAACGGCATCCTGGGCATCAAGGTAGACTTCTTCGGTGGCGACAAGCAGCAGATGATGCAACTCTATGAGGACATCCTCACTGACGCCAACGACTTCGGCATCCAGGTGATCTTCCATGGCTGTACGTTGCCTCGTGGCTGGGAGCGGATGTATCCCAACTTCGTGGCTGCCGAGGCCGTGCTGGCATCAGAGAACCTGCACTTCGGACAGGGTGCCTGCGACGCCGAGGCCTTCAACGCCTGTATCCATCCTTTCATCAGGAATACCGTGGGCTCGATGGACTTCGGCGGTTCTGCCCTCAACAAACGATACAGTGCAGACAACCAGCACGGCACCGTCCGCAAGACCAGCGATGTGTTTGCCATGGCGACGGCCGTGCTCTTCCAGAGCAGCGTACAGCACTTCGCCCTCGCGCCCAACAATCTCTATGACGCTCCCGCATGGGCCATACAGTTCATGAAGGACGTGCCTACACTCTGGGACGAGACCCGCTTCATCGACGGCTATCCAGGCAAGTATGTCATCATAGCCCGTCGCAGTGGCGATAAATGGTACATTGCCGGTGTCACCTCAGACAAGACCCCGTTGAAAGAGAAGGTGTTTTCTCCTTCCTCGTTCCTCGAATACTCCGACTCGGATGCGATTGTGATGGTGGCAGATGCCCATGAGCCGCTGCTCCGTACCCATGTGGAAACGGGCGACGTAGAGGGTGTGCTCGAAGGTGGACTGGCCGTCTATAAGGCCATCCCGTATGCCGCGCCTCCCGTAGGGAACCTGCGCTGGCGGGCCCCACAGCCAGCCAAGGCGTGGGAAGGTGTGCGGAAGTGCGACACGTTCGGTCCTCTGCCCCCACAGCCCACACGTCCCGGACGGACGGCTGACATGATGAGCGAAGACTGCCTCTACCTTGGAATAGCCACACCTGCCAAGTCGGCCAATGAGAAGTTGCCCGTGATGGTATGGATTCACGGTGGCGGTTTCCAGACAGAGTGGTATGGTGGTGACCTGTGGAAACTGCTGGCCCAGCGCGGTGTGGTCATTGTCAGCGTGGAGTATCGCACAGGCGCTCTCGGCTTCATGGCCCATCCGGAACTCTCGAAGGAAGATCCTGACGGACATTCGGGCAACTATGGCCTGCTGGATCAGATATGCGCCTTGCAGTGGGTACAGCGGAACATTGCCCACTTCGGAGGCGATCCCTCCAAGGTCACCATCTTCGGCGAATCGGCAGGTGCCATCAGTTGCAGCATGCTGTGTGCTTCGCCTCTGGCCAAGGGACTGTTCCATGGCTGTATCAGTCAGAGCGGTGGTTCGTTCGCACCATGGAGTGACAATCCCCGCAGTCTGGGCCTGGACGCCTCGCAGAAGGGCGCAGAAAAGCAGGGACTCGCCTTCCAGCAGCATCTGAAGAAGAAGTCGCTCAAGCAGTTGCGCCAGATGGATGCTATGTCACTCTGCGACGGCAATGTGGGCTTCGGTGGTTTCTGGCCCTGCGTCGACGGCTATGTAATCTGTGACGACCAGTACCGTCTCTACGAGCGTGGCGAATATAATGATGTGCCTGTGATTGTGATGACCAACAGCGACGAGGGTGCCCTCTTTACGCCCCCCACCGTCAAGGCAGAGGACTACCGGCAGAGCGCCACCCGCATGTTTGGCGAGTTGGCCGACGAGGCTCTGAAGGTCTATCCCTGTCGTACCGACGAAGAGGCCTGGCACGCCAATGGCGACACCTTCCGCGACCTCGGTTTTGCCTGGCCATCCTATGCTTGGGTGAACCTGCAGTCAAAGACCGGCAAGAGTCCTGCCTACGCCGCCTATCTTGCCCAGCCTTCGACGATGAGTTTCTCACAGAATCCGCTCCGCCGTGGTGTCGCCCATGCCGACGATATCATGTATCTGAACGGACAGTTCCTGACGCAGGCAGACCAGTATCCTGCTGAGGCAGCCGTCTCTGAAATCATCCAGCAATACTGGGTGAACTTTGCCAAGACGGGCAACCCCAATGGCGCAGGCCTCCCCTACTGGCCCTCGTTCGATGAGACAAAGCCCACGACCATGCAGTTCTCCAACGGAGCCTCGCTCATCATGCGTCCGAACCGTGAGCAGATTGACTTCATCGACCGCTTCATGAAAGCCAAACGAGAGCAGTCGGAAGGGATTAGAAGTAAGAAGTAAGAGGTAAGAGGTGAGAGTTCACCTCTCATGCAAGGGGTAGCCGGATGATGAAACGGCTACCTTTTTCGTAGGTGGTGTCGTGAATGAGATCACCACCCAACAAGCGGCAATAGTGGCGACTGAGATACAGTCCGAGGCCGAGGCCTTCGGAGAAAGGCGAGTGCTTGAAGAAGTGTTTGAAGATGTGCTGCCGTTCCTCCTCAGGGATGCCGGGACCTTCGTCCTCGATGGCGAAGTTGACGGTGGCGGCAGGTGCCTCGTAGACCGTGAGCCTCACCGGCACGTCGGGGGCGAACTTCTTCGCGTTGTAGAGCAGTTCGTGTATAATGTAATATAGTCGTCTCTCGCTCGTTCGTGTCTGTATGTCATCGTCGAGGGAAGTCTCGAAGATGACGGTATCGTCTTCGAATGGTTTGTGTTGGTGCAGGGTGTCGATGGCTTTGCGGGCCACGGCGTTGCAACTCACAAGGTCGTGATACTCCAGTTCCTGTCCTGTCTTGAGCCATGTGGCATCATAGAGCATATACGCCATCCGCCGCAGGGTGTAGGCGTTTTTCTGCATGAGAGTCATGATGTGTGCTTTCTCCCGCACCGTCAGGTCGGAGTTGTCCTTGAGCACCACGTTGAGGAAGCCCTGGATGATGTTCAGCGGCGTGCGTATCTGGTGCGACACGTCCTGCAGGAAAGCAATCTTCTCGTGACGGGCCTCCTGTGCCAGATTGTTCAGGCGCTGCAGTTCCCGGTTGCGCTCCTCCGCCCGTTCTTTGGCTTGTTGCAATTGTCCGATCTGTTCTGCCAGCGACTCCTGCATGGTGGAGAAACTGTTCTGCAACTGTCCCACGAGGTCTGCCCGTCGGGTGCGGGCCATGGGTTCGCCGAAATGGCCGGAGGCGATGTACTGTGACTGGCTGACGAGTTGGTTCAACGGTGAGACGAAGCGGGTGATGCTACGCATGAAGAAGATGAGCAGCAGGATGAGTCCAATGGTCAGCACGGTGAAGATGATGTATCCCAGCCGTTTGTAACTGCCCAGGATGTCGCGCTCGGGACAGATGAGGGAGATTTGCCATCCCGTCTGATGCAGGATCTTCTGGAACACGTAGCAGGGTTCGCCGCTGATGTCAGGCAGACGGCCGTCACGTCCCAATATAGTACAGTAGGAGTGGGGGTAGGGTTTATTCTCGTCGATGGTTTTCGAGAGCCACGTCTGCGAGAGGCCGGTGGAGATGACGCCGATGAAACGCCCCGTCTTGTCGGTGAGGGGGAGACAGTAGGAGACGATCATGTCGTCGTTGGAGAGCGTACCGGCGTTGTAATCGTTGTAAGGGTCAATCCAGCAGGGTCTTTGCTGTTCCTTGGGCGTGCGATACCACACCTTTGAGTAGTAGTCGTAGTCGCCCTCGCTCTGGGTGATGATGCTGTCGCCCTTTCTGACGGTGTAGGCTGAGAAGCGTCCTATGGAGGGCGGGAAGAAGTCGGGCTCCATGGTGATGGAACAGCCGTCGATGTTTTTGCTCAGCGTGACGATGCGACGGGTGAAGACCAGCAGACTGTCGGGCGACGGCGACTGGCTGACGATCCACTTCAGGTTCTCCGTGACGGCTTCGATCTCACTCAGGTAACAACTCACTCGCAGCGCCGTCTTGTCGAGCGCTTTCTCGGCACGCTCCAGGGCCTCCTGCTTCACGAGCTGACGGGAACGGATGTAGAGCAGTCCAACCGAAGAGACGAAGAGCAGGACGATGAAGGCGGTGATGGTGACGCCGAGTTTCAACGAGAGGGAGTGGCGGTGGAATCCGATCTTGCTCATGCCTTACCTCCTTCCTTCTGCGACACTTCCAGCAGTTGGTAGAGCAACTCTGTGACGATGTCAGTCTCGGCGTGTATCTTGTTCACCATATCCTCTGCTTCCTGCTGAGTCATCTGGCGGAAATTCTTGCGCACGTCGCCAACGACCTTTTCGATGTTGATGACGGGTTGTAGCATCTGGTCGGAGAGATTGACCAAGAATTCGTCCATGGCCCGCTCTGCCGTCTGAGCCTGACTGGATGCCTCCTGCAGCGCGGCGTTGCTGTCTTCCAGACGGGTGTTCACCTGCCGGATTTCATCAATGCGGTTGGCGATGGACTGCTGCATGGCCTTGAAGCTGTTCTGCAGCGATCCTATCTCATCCTCGCGCCGCGTTTCGGGCACATGGTCATCGTAGTGGCCTTCTGAGAGTCTGCGGGCTGTCTGTGCCAAGAGTTTGAGGGGGTGCACGTTACGGCTGATATAGAAGATACAGAACAAGAGTAGCAGAATCAGTCCGGCGATGGCGATGGCGAGCACGGTCCGCAGCAGTCTGGTGGTGCCGCCCATGATTTCGCTCTCCGGGCAGACGATAGAGGCGATCCATCCCTTTTGGCGGAATGGCTTATAGAAGACAAAACACGACTGGCCGTCGATGTCTACCTCCTTGTAGCCGCTCTCACGTGCAATCATCGATTCGACCAACAGCTCCATCTTTGTGTCGCGTTTAGCACCGTTGATGAGTTCGAATACGCTGTGGTTGTCGATCTTGTTCGTGTCGGGATGGATGATGTATCTTCCCTTACGGCCGATGATTGCACAGTAGGAGTTGGGGAAGGGCTTCGTGTCTTTGACAATCCCCGAGAACCATTTGAGCGAGACATCTAGTCCGAGTACGCCCACTATATTCTGCTTGGCATCGCGGACGAGCAGGCTGAAGGTGGTGGGCTTTACATCGTATTCGCCTTGTTCATAAGGTCTCACCCAACTGTCCTCATGGTCTTCCATGGCGTGAGTGTACCAATTCTGCTCAAGATAGGAGTTTTCGTCGTAGTGATCGCTCTCGAGGACTCTCGAGTGCCGTGCAGCCTTCTCGTTGCTGGTGTCTTCCCGATAGGTGTAGATGATGAACTCCCGATGGAAGAAGGCAGTGTCCATGGCGATGGCACAGCCGATGAGCATGGGATTGTCTTCAATCATCTTGCGGCAGTCGCGGCTCAGGGCTTTGGGGTCGTTGAGGTGTCGCTCCATGTCCCAGCGCATCATGCGGCCAGCCACCTCTACCTTGACGAGTACATTGTCGATGGCTAGCACCGTGCGGTCGAGTGTCAGCATGGCCTTCGCCACTGCCTCCTCCTTTACTGCCTGGTAGGAGAAGTGGTACATGACCGTCAGTGTCGCTACCAGCAGTACGGCCACGAATGTGACGACCCATAGGCTGAGGCGGACAGACATCCTGTCGTGTAGTGTTTGTAGTATCTTAGGCATTCTGCAGTTTTTATTTTACCTTTGGCAGTTCGATAATCATCCGGCATCCGTCTGTGTAGCTCTTGTCAATGAAGACGTCGCCTCCGAGGTTCTGGATATGGCGCTTGGTCAGTGCGAGTCCGAGGCCGAGGCCTTCGGAGAGGTCGTTGACCTTCGTGAACATCTCGAACATACGTTCGCTATCCTCCTCGGGGATGCCGGGGCCTTCGTCCTGTACGATGAAGCGGATCTTCGACAGGTATTCCGTCACCCTGAGCCACACGTAGCCGCCCGATGAATAGTTGGCGGCATTGTGGAGCAGTTCACGGACGCTCACCATCAGGTAGTGGTGGTTGGCGCTGATGCAGAAGTCATCGGGCAGGTCGACGGTCAGACGGAAGTCGAAGTCGGGATAGTTCTCCCGGGCCTTGGTAATGCACTCCTGTGCCACCTCCACGCACGACACTTCCTCGTTCTTGCTCGCATAGAGTTCCTGGGTGACACCCCTGGCGGAACAGTCGGCGAGCATCAGCACCATGCGGTTGAGGAACACGGCATTGTGTCGCATCATGTCGGTGATGCCTCTGCTCTCCTCTTCCGGCATGAGACCCTTGCTCTCTTTCAGCACCTGCGCGAAGCCCATGATGATGTTCAGGGGCGTGCGGATCTGGTGCGACACGTTCTGTATGAACAGTGTCTTCTGCTGATTGGAGGCCTTTGCCAGTTCACTGGTACGCACCAGTTCCTCGTTACGGCGTGAGGCCTCTTCGTTCATTTGCTGAATCTCGTTCACATGCTCGTTGAGTGACTCCTGCATCGTCGCGAAACTGTTCTGCAGACGTGAGACGACATCGTGTCGGGGACTGCGTGGTATCTGCTCGTCATAGTGTCCTTTGGCAATGCGCTGCAGGTTACCCGTCAGTTTGTTGAGGGGATGGATGGCATGGGCGACGGTGATACTGCTGAACAGCAACACCAGGATGAGGCCGACGAAGAAAAGCGGTGCGATGATGTAGTTCAGGCGGTTGTAGTTCCTCAGGATGTTCCGCTCCGGACATACGAGTGCGAGGCTCCAGTCAGTGCCAGGCACAGCCTGATAGCTGACGAGACACTGCTCGCCGTTGATCCTGACGCTCATGCTACCTGTCTTGCCGGTGGTCATCTCATGCCCTAAAGCGAAGATGTCGGCATTCTCTCGGGGGTTGGCGTCGCTGTAGATGGTCTTCGTGAAGAGCTGTGTCGAGTCGGGATGCAGGAAATAGCGCCCCTCGCTGCCTGTCATCATGAAGTACGAGCCCTCGTAGGGCGTCTCTGAGGTGATGACCTTTGAGAGCCGTATCAGCGAGAGGTCGGTGGAGATGACGCCCACGAAGTGCTTCTTCTCGTTATACAGCGGCTTGCTGTACGAGGCGATCATGCCGTCGAGGGTAAGGGCCAGGGAGTCGCTCTCGTCGTAATAGACCACCCAGCAAGGCTTGCCCTGCAGATGTGGTGTCTTATACCATACCTTCTCGAAATACTCGTAGGGTTCCTCGATGACGGTGGTGATGGTGTCTGCCTCACGGACGGTATAGGCGGAGAAGTTTCTGCCGTATTTCGGGAAGATGTTCGGCTCGGTGCTGATAGAACAGCCGTCGATATGGCCGTTGAGCACGACGATGCCGCGCGAGATGGCGAGGATGGTGTCTGGGTCCAGATTGGCAGTTACCTCCCAGTCGTTGACGTCGGTAGCCGTCTCCACGATGTCCATATAGCGTGTGATGTGCTGCATCGTGGTGTTCACCACACTGGCGGCATGCTCCGTCGCTTTCTTCTTTACCTTGTCCCTGGAATGGATGAAGAGGAAACCTATGGACAGGACGAAGATGGGAATGGCCATGAGCAGGATGCCCAGACTGAGCTTCCAGGATAGCGATTGGCGGATATGTCGTATTAAATTATCCATTGTCCATTATCAATTATCCATTATCTATCATCCATTGTCCATAATCTTCTCCGACTCGGCGATGAGTTGGTTCAGCAGCGCCGTCACCTTATCACCCCGTTGTTGTATGCCATCTACCAGCAGGTCGGTTTCCTCCTCCGTCAGTTGCTTGCTGGGATCGCTGATGGTCAGCACACGCTTGCGGATACCGTCCACGGGCTCCATCATCTGGTCTGACATGTTATAGAGGAAGTTCGTCTTCATACGTTCTGCTGCCTGGGCTTGTTCATAGGTGGCCTGCAGCTCCTCGCCTCGTTCCTTGAGGGTCTCCGACAGTTGTTTCATCTCTCCCATACGGGTGGCGAGTGACTGTTGCATCTCACGGAAGTGGTTCTGCAGACGTCCCACCTCGTCGCGTCTTCTGCTGTATCGGATGGGTTCGTCGTAATCTCCCTCGGCGATGTGTTGTGCCGACTTCTCCAGTTTCCTCAGCGGCAACAGTTGGTGACGGATGTAGAAACGGCAGGACAGAAGCAGCAGCACCAGTCCGATGACGGCGATGATGAGTACGGTATAGAGCAGACGGTTGTAGTCGCCGAAGATGTCATCCTCCGGATAGATGATGCCTGCACTCCATCCGAGCTTCGACATGGCACGTCCCATGACCTCTGCGCGCTCGAAGGGCTTATAGAACACGTAGTAGTCCTCGCCGTCCAGATCGAAATACTTATAGCCCGTTCCTCCGTCCAGCATAGCCTGTGCCGCTTCTGCCATCGAGGGGTGACCGTTTTTGACGAACTCAAGGATGTTTTTGTTCAGCGCAACACTGTCGGGATGGACGATGACCGTACCGTCGTTCTTCAACAGTGTACAGAAGGAGTTGGGCGACGGCTTCGCTTCGAGCACGAGCTTCGAGATGAGTGCCAGCGACACGTCGACATCCATCACGCCTACTTTCCTCCGGCCGTCGAATACGGGCAGACGGAAGGTGGTGATAGCATTGACGTTTTTCTCCTCAGGGTTGATCCATCCCGTGAAGATGGAGTCGGCAGCAGTGCTGTCGGCATCCCAGGTGATGGTGCAGTCGGTGATGTAGGGCGTTGCTTCCACGAGCTTGCGGGTATAGAGTTCCAGCTTCTCCGGCTTGTGGATATTGGGCAGCATCTTCCAATAGACATTGCCCGACGACTGTTCTACTTTCAGCAGGATATTGTCGATGCGCTGCATCGTGGCCTCTAAGGTCTGGCTGGCATCCATCAGGGCTTCTTCCTTGACGGCCTTACGCGAAAAAACAAAGATGATCAGCAAAGCCACCAACAGGAGTGTTGCCAGCGCCGCGATGACTGTCAGACTCAGTCTGAAAGACAAGGTCCTGGTGATTAACCTCGGTAGTTTAGCCATAACTGCGGCAAATATACAAAAAAACTTTGATATTCGCGTCATAAAATCGGAAAAATTATTAAAAAGAGGTATAATATACCAACTTTTTTCGTATTTTTAAGGAATGAAGAGTGCCTACAGAGTTAAGGTTTGCAGGAGGCGGTTAACCTGAAGAAGATTGGAGGTTGCACGGAGGTTACACGTATGTTCTACGCATGTTGCTCGAAGGTGTGCCGATAGTTGCACGGTAGATGCACGGAGGTTAGAGTGGGGGTACTTCGCCTCCCTCAACCTCTGTGGGCAGTTCGTACACCTCTTGCAGATTCATTTCATGCTTTTCGGGGCAATTTGTGAACATTTTTATCTCGACTGGCTTATAATCCCATAATTTTTCGTACCTTTGCAGCATAATTAATAATGCCACTGCTCACTAAGATTAAAAATATGAACAAGTGTTTGATGTTGGTAGCAGCCATGATGGCTGCCATGAGCCTGCAGGCTCAGACGGAACGCTCCGATGATTTTAATGCAAAGTATGAACTGAAAGAGGTGGTGGTGATGAGCCGCCACAATATCCGCTCTCCGCTGACATCCGGCGGTGCTGCCTATATGCGGGTGACACCTTATGAATGGTTTAAATGGACATCGCCCAGTAGCCAGTTGTCGCAGCGTGGCGGTGTGCTCGAGACGGAGATGGGACAGTTCTTCCGTAAATGGGTAGTCAGCGCAGGACTATTACCCGACAATTACCGTCCACAGGACGACGAGGTGCTGTTCTATGCCAACTCTCGCCAGCGCACGTTCACCACGGCGAAATACTTCTCTGCCGGTTTCCTGCCCTTTGCCAACGTGGAAATTCAGCATAAGTACGACGAGGACAAGATGGACCCTGTGTTCAAGGCTCAGTTCACGAAGATGAACGATGAGTACCGCCAGCAGATTCTGGCAGAAATGGCTACCTTGCATGGCGGTCCGGAGGCCTGGATGCAGAGTGTGCAACCCACGCTGACGCTGATGGAGGAGGTCATCGACATGGCCCATTCGCCAGCTGCCGCCAACGACACGACACATTTCCGTTTCGACGACACACAGTACAAACTGGAGAAGGACGACGAACCGAAGCTGTCGGGTGGCTTCAAGCTGGCCTACAGCGTGTCGGATGCCCTCGTGCTGCAGTGCTATGAGAGTGAGGATATGGCTGCTTTCGGTCATGAGCTGACCGAGGAACAGTGGCGTGCCATCTGTCGTGTCAAGGAGGTGCATGACGGTCTGCTCTACGCCACGCACAGTGCTGCCGTCAACCTGGCCTATCCGCTCGTGAGTCTCATCCGTGAGGAACTCGCCCACGCCAGCCGCAAGTTCACCTTTCTCTGTGGTCACGATGTCAACCTCACTTCTATCGGAGCGGCCTTGCGCCTGAATCTTCCTGAGACGGAGCAGGCATTGGAGGTGCGCACGCCCATCGGCTCGAAGCTTGTCTTCGAGAAATGGAGTGACGGCAGCGAAGACTATGTCGCCATCAATCTCGTCTATCCGAAATACAACCAGATGCATGCCCGCACGCTGCTCTCGCTTGAAGAGCCGCCGATGGTGCAGACAGTCACTATCGAGGGACTGACAGCCAACAGCGACGGTCTCTACCGCCTTGCCGACCTCGATGCCCGTATGGCGAGTGCGATGGCTGAATACTATGCCATCGAGGATGCACCGACAGCCGTGTCCTCAGCTACTCGCAACGTCACCACCAGTGAAGGGCATTCCTATACGCTGAATGGAATACCGGCAAATGCTTCTACTCGTGGTATTGTGATCACAAACGGGAAAAAGATTATCAGATAACAAGGCGTTCAATCTCATGATTAATGGCTAAGCCTTAGGTATGTATTATACGGCCCTCCTAATTTACGTTAAATTATTAAAGAAATGTTTTTAAGAATTTTGCGTAATTAAAAAATATAATGTATCTTTGCACCAACTATCCGCGAACAGCTAACAATTAAGTATTAATCAAATAGAAATATCTATGAGTAAGAAAGTTTTTTTCCACAAGGAGATTGAGAAGATCGACATGGGTAAGGGCGTTATCCGTCAGGACTTTGCCGAGGGTAAGAACATGAACGTGCTGCACTGGAACATGTCAGACGGTAGTGTAGTTGGAGAGCACACACATCCGCAGGAGCAGTTCGGCTACTGCATCAAGGGCGGCTTCAAGTTGACCATTGGCGATCAGGTTTACGACCTCGTTGCCGGCGATGCTTACCTGGTGCCTGCCAACGAGCCTCACAGCTTTGTGGCCGTAGGCGAGACAGAGGCCATCGACGTGTTCGCTCCCATCAAGACTGAGTTCCCTTGGGATAAATAATGTATCATGTATCATCTAAAAAATGAAGTTACAGAATCTCTTTAAGTCATTGGCAAGCGTTCTGGCGCTCATCGCATCTGTCTCTTTTTTAGGTGCCTGTTCTGCCAATGACAACCCGTCAGGGGGCGATGTTCCTGCTCCCGT
>JAEEGK010001063.1_pt1 | contig 68314 bp, 49 predicted proteins | sample 8958771 | NCBI WGS metagenome assembly JAEEGK01 (sample SAMN16246547, study PRJNA631951) | gut metagenome | biome: gut microbiome; feature: rumen; material: SC-attached | host: Bos | place: Iran: Karaj | collected 2018-10
CTTGGCAAGCACCACGATTTTCAATGCTTTTGTCATAAAATAAAAAATCTCGTTTTCAATCGGGCGGCAAAGGTACAGCTTTTTTTGAAAATAAGCAGAAAGAATCACTTACAAGGTGAATCAAGACAAGCAACCATGGGGGGCATTTTTTGTTTCTCGTTCATCTCCTCTCCAAAAAGCTTAACCAAATCTTCTTTTTCAACGCGCAAATATAGACACTTTAATCAAAACGCCGCAGCGATTTTCCTGATTTCGAGAATGTGACGCTTTATCGACCTGTCGTTTTTGGCCACTTGAAGATTATAGTCTGCTTGCATCTGAATCCACAACTGCGCATCAATACCCAACACGGCTTCCAAATACAAGGCATATTCAATTGAAATTGGCCGTTTGCCATTGAGAATCTCATTCAAAACGGAATAAGACACGCCCATCTGCTGCGCCAACTGTTTTTGGGTGACACCTCGATACTCAATCTCTTCTTTCAACAACAAGCCAGGATGCACTGGTTCGGACGGCATCATGTTGTTTGCAATCATTTGAGGATCAATGCCATTCAATGTAATCATCATTATTTATTTATAGTGGTTTGACAATTCCAATATATTACAGATAGTCACAACAGGGTTATCCAAAAGACTCACCGTGAACTCGATACGATACTTGTCATTGACCCTTACCGAAGAAATTCCTTCCTTGTCTCCGCTCAAAACCTCGTAATTCAACGATTTAATCTGATACAGCGTTTCAATTCGAGGTGCCGATTCCAAAGTCTTGATGCGTTGCTGGTACCTTTTGACAATGTCAGGCTGGAACCGATGCTTTTTATCGGTAGTTTTGCCGGTATCGTACAAGTCTTTCAAATACTGATGTTCAAATGTTACTATCACGCTGCAAAGATATACAATTTTTCCTAAAATTCGCAAAATGTCGAATTATTTTCGCGTCTTTCATTATTTTCCTAATTTTGCCGCAAATTATCATCTCGATGCCGACTTTCGACGAAATCCTAAATAACGCCGGCCCTTTGACCCTTCGACAAGCTCAGGGCTCAGGGACCTCGCTCTCCAAAGAGGAAATCAAAGCTCTCCTAGCCGCCGAAGGCGAAGACAAAAAAAAGCTCTTCGACCGTGCCTTGCAGGTGAAGCTGGAACATTTGGATAATTATGTCCACCTGCGCGGGCTGATTGAATACAGCAACATCTGCACAAAGTATTGCCTCTATTGTGGCGTGCGCTGCAAGAACCTGAAGGTTAAACGCTACCAACTCAGCGATGAGGAAGTCATCGAATGCGCCAAGCTGGCACACGAGTTAGGCTATGGCTCGGTAGCACTGCAAAGCGGCGAACGGAGCGACAAAGCTTTTGTGGACAAGATTACCTATTTGGTGCAGGAGATTAAGAAGATAGACAACGGTAGTTTGGGTATCACACTTTCTCTAGGCGAGCAGACCGAAGAGACCTATCGCCATTGGTTTGAAGCGGGTGCGCACCGTTACTTGCTCCGCATCGAGGCTTCGAACGAAGACCTTTATTATAAGATTCACCCGCATGACGCGAAACACGACTTCAAGCAACGCCTCACCTGCATCGACAGCCTATTAAAAATCGGCTATCAAACCGGCACTGGCGTGATGGTGGGTCTCCCCTTCCAAACGTTTGACGACCTTGCTAACGACCTTTTATTCTTCAAGCAAAAAGACGTGGCCATGGTCGGCATGGGGCCTTTCATCCCCCACCCTGACACACCGCTTTGGGAGTACAGAGACCAGATTCCGTCTGCCGAAAAGCGCATGGAGCTGACGCTCAAGATGATTGCCATTCTCCGCCTGATGATGCCCGAAATCAACATGGTGGCGGCCACCGCCAACCAGACCGTCGACCCGCAAGGTCGCGAGAAGGCCATCCTCGCGGGTGCCAACGTCATTATGCCGAACCTCACGCCCAACGAGTTCCGCGAGAACTACCTCATCTACCCCGACAAGGCCTGCGTGAAGGACAAACCCGACGAGTGCCACAGCTGCCTCGACGTGCGCCTGGCCGCCATCGGACACAAGGTTTTGTACAATGCCTGGGGCGACTCTGTGGCCTTCACCAAGAAACATCAATAAGTTTCATCACAAAACATACAAAACCCTCAAAACCATTATTTGATGGAAAGTCGCCCATCATTCCGAACTTGATTCGGAACGGCCCCTTTCCAGCGGCAAGGCGGTTGCCGCGCCGCACCCTACAGAAAGTTTTGTTAGTTTTGAAAGTTTTGTGAAAAGAATTGCCAAGTTTCCAGAAAAAGTAGTATTTTTGTCCCCTTGATAATCAATTTATTTCACTATGAGAAAACATATGTTTACCGCTCTGCTCGTCCTGCTGACCCTGACGAGTTTCGCCCAACAATGGATCACCATCAAAAGTGAGGCTCCGAGTGCCATTAAGACAGAACTCGTCTCCTCATCGGAGAACCAAATTGTTGTCAACCTGCAAGTCCCTGGCTTCTACACCCAAGAGGTGACCACGCCCCGTGGCGAAGCCAACATCATCTCGGTTCCCAAAACAGTCAGCACGGCTGCCGCCGGCGAGCCTGACCTGCCCATGATCGCCATTCCGGCCCTCATCGGCGACCATCAGCATTACAACATCCGCGTCGTTGAGGCACAATACGCTGATTTCCAGACGGAAGTCGCTCCTTCAAAAGGCGATTTCCCCCGAACCATCAACCCTGACGAGGTGCCTTACACCTACGGCGAGGCCTATTCAACGAATGCCTTCTTCCCTGCCGAGAATGTGAGCCTTTATGAGCCTTACATCCTTCGTGACTTCAGAGGGCAGAATATGGTCATATTTCCATTTGCCTACAATGCCATAACACACACATTGCGTGTGTATTACAACATGATTGTTGAAATGTATGTCGACGGCACCCAAGGCGAGAATATCCTCGACCGCCGTTCAAGCGTGGTGAAGATGGATCCCGAATTTCGTGCCTTATACAACAACCACTTCATCAACCACAGCGAGGGCATGAACAAATACACGCCCGTCGATGAGACTGGCGAGCTGCTTATCATTTGCTACGATGCTTTCATGGATGCCATGCAACCCTTTGTCAACTGGAAAAAGCAGATTGGCCGTCCCACGACGATGGTAGGAACAAGTATCGCAGGTTCCACCGCCGATGCCATCAAGGCTTACATCCAAAGCCAATATAACAGCAATAGCAACCTGACACATGTCCTGTTGGTGGGCGATGTGGCACAGGTTCCCGGCCATAGTTATGACAACTGCGGCGCCTACAACGGAAAGTCGGACAACTGGTACGGACAAATCACCGGAAACGACTATTATAACGAGCTGATCATCGGACGTTTCTCTGCCGAAAACACCACACAAGTCACCACACAGGTGAACAAGGTGATCAATTATGAGCGCGACCTCAACGCAAGCGACACTTGGCTTGTCAATGGTTGCGGTATTGCGGCCACGGCAGGCAGCGGCGGTCACTTCGGGGAGGACGACTGGCAGCACATCAACAACATCCGTACCGACTTGCTTAATTACGGCTATTCCACTGTTTATCAAGAGTATTACAACACAATGGGATACACCTCCACCACCCAGCAAATCAGCGACAGGATAAATAGCGGGGTGAGCATCATCAACTATTGCAACCACGGTTCTTATACAGAATGGCAGTCGCACTACCCTCGTTTTGACAACTCTTATGTCAATGCCTTGACCAACGACTACATGTTACCCATCATTTGGTCTGTGGCCTGCCTCAATGGGAAATACGACTACAGTCAACCCTGCTTTGCTGAAACATGGATGCGTGCCACAAACAACAGCAACGGCAACCCCACAGGCGCCATCGGCGGCATGTTCTCTTACATCTCCCAGCCCTGGGTCCCCCCAATGTACGGCCAAGATGAAATGGTTGATGTACTGGTTGAAAGCCATAACGACAATATCAAACGCACTTTGGGAGGCTGCTCCTTCGATGGCAACATGAAGATTTTGGACCAATATGGACAGAGCGGCGGCCAAGGTCTTGGCACCTACATGGCATGGATCCTCTACGGTGACCCAACCTTGACCATGCGCACCGCCATCCCGACCGACATGGGTGTGACCCACGCCTCTTCGATAGGTAGCAGCTCAATCTCATTCATCGTGAACGCCACCCATGGCAACGGCGCTTTGGCCACCCTGACCCGCGACAACGAAATCATAGGTTCGGCCACCATCAACGATGGCACTGCTATCATCACCTTTGCCGCTCCTGGAACGACCGGCACCGCCACTTTGACCGTATTTGGATACAACAAAATTACCTATATAGCTACTATCGATATCACTCCAGGCGGTGGCACACAATACACCGTGAATGTGTCGGCCAACCCAGTTGAGGGCGGCACCGTTGCTGGTGGCGGCATTTACAACGAAGGTCAAAACTGTACCGTAAAAGCCATTACCAATGACGGGTTCATCTTTACCAACTGGACTGAAAACGACATCGTGGTTTCCACCGAAGCCAACTACACCTTCAATGTCACAAGCGACCGTACTTTAGTCGCGAACTTCGAAATTCACACACCTTGCTATGCGCCTTCCAACTTGACGGCCACAGCCACCGAAAACAGCATCCTTCTGACATGGCAAGCCTCGTCGGCCGCCATCAGTTACAGCATCTATCGCGATAGCACCCTCATTGCCAACAACATCACCACCGCGACGTATACCGATTCGGATTTGGAATACAGCCACGAATACTGCTACACAGTGAGAGCAAACTGCTCCAACGACCAGTTGTCAGACCCGTCCAACGAAGCCTGCGCCACTACCGAGAACTACGACTGCCAAGCCCCGGATTATGTTGAAGCACATGCTATTTCCTATACAGACATCTACATCACTTGGAATGGTGTCCCAACCGCGGAATCTTACAAGATTTATCGAAACGGGACGCTTATTGTTTGGGGATTCCCGTATGTCGGTGATTATTACGATACAGCATTACCATACGGTGAATATTGTTACACCATCGTATCGGAATGTGAATACGGTGATTCTGAGCCTTCCGAGGAAGTCTGCGTCACACTGACCATCCCTTGCAACGCTCCTGCCAACTTCACTGCGGAGTACGTCTATGAGGATGAAACCGACTTTGGCGTGAGACTGCACTGGAATTCGGTCGCGCCCATCTCTCCAGAGCTTTTCCACCTTTATAGGATGAGAAACACGACAGAATACGAGCTCATTGCCGACCTACAACCTGAAGGTTCCACTTACACCTTTTTTGACGTCACCGAGATAGGCACCTATTCCTACATGCTCACCGCCGAGTATCATTTTGACGGTCAGATTTGTGTTTCAGAACCGGTGTATGCCTCGTGTTTGGTGACTTCCGTAAGCGAGAAAAATCACACCGTTGAAATCTACCCCAATCCGACCTCAGGCGAAATCACCCTTGCGGGCGAAGGCTTGAGCCATGTGCGCATCGTGAACGCCTACGGGCAGACCGTCTACAACGCCGACCTCGAAGGCAACCAGGTGCGCATCGACCTGTCGCAAATGGCCAAGGGCGTTTACATGATGCACCTTGAGGCCAAGGGCGGGCAGACTATGAGGAAGATTGTGGTGGAATAAGCAACACGAAACTCGGAATTGTGCCTTGTGGAAAAGAAATCACCGTAAGGGCGAAGCCCGACATCGTGCTTTGACTTTGACATACTGACACACTGACGGAAAAATCTATAAAGATTCTGTTGAAAAACATGGATTATTCAAAAAAGATGTGTAACTTTGCAGGCGTAAACTGATAACGCACAAGGAAATGGAAGCAACGACAACAAAAAAAACGGATAACCTCATCATCCACCTGCTCCAGTTCAAGCGCGAGATGAGAGAGTGCATCCAAAATGGAGCCGACCCCGATGAAATGAAACGAATAGCTGACAAGTATGGTTTCCAATTCGCAAAACCCTTATAAGGTTATCGAGTCGAATCCATTCGACTATTCCTTCGTCAACAAGCACGGCATCAACTATCACTTGTATTTTATGCCAATGAGTGAAATGTATCCCGACTTGGTGAACACCTATTCGTTCAGCATTGAGCGTGAGGGCACGAATCCTCACCCGCTCGACCGTCGCATTGCCGCAACTGTCGTTGATGTGTTGCGCCGTTTCTTCCAAAACGTCGAGAACGCCATGATTATGGTGTGCGACAGCACCGACGGCAAACAGCACCGACGTCGTAACCTCTTCGACCGTTGGTTCCACTACTACAACGACGGAACCTTGACCGCCATCAACGCCGAGGTTGGAGAAGGTGATTATGAATTGTTGCTTTCTATCTATTTCAAAAAGGACAACCCTTACAAACAGCAGTTGATTAAGGCCTTCGGCGACTTGCTGGCTCAAGACCTTTACGATATCGTTATTTAATCGTTATCATACATCTGAAGATTCATTCCGCCGAGCCTCCGCAAGGAGACGCGGCGGTTTCCGTTTGTGTGTCAATCCAACCCCGTGATGACGCAGCCATAGACCCCTCGCCACCACACAAGCCCGCGCTGGGATGACATGGCCTCAAAGGGATGTCCCAGCCTCCTATGTCATTCCAACGTGGGTCTGCGCGCGAGCTTGGAATCTATAGGAGGCGGCTCGGAAAAGAAACAGCATTTCGGACGGCCTTTGATGCCATAGATCCCCGCCACCGCACAAACCCGCGCTGGGATGACATGGCTGCTGCAGCACGACTAAACAACTAAAAAACTAAACAACCAAAAAACTAAAAAACAAGACCAAATTTGCGGGATATAAAACAAAAAAAACTATTTTTGCCCTTGATTTTGTGTAGTTATTTGAAATTGGCTGCCGCAGCCCAACTAAACAACTAAACAACTGAACAAATAAACAACATAAAACATAACACCCATGAACACCTCTACATTAAAAAACAAAGCCAAACGAGCTGTCCTCCTGCTGCTCCTCGCCCTCCTCTCCGCCTCCACGGTGTGGGGACAAGAAACCACCACCATATCGATTGGCGAAAATAACAGTTCTTTTGATTCAAATCTACCTTTCAGATTTGGCATTGACTATTCTCTGACGCAGCAAATATACACGTCCGATGAAATCGGAATGCCAGGCTTCATTACCGCCATCTCATTCTACTGTAAAACTATTTATGATTTCCATGTAGGTAATTATTTCAATGAAAGAGTGGAGATCTATCTTAAGCACACGAACCAAGATGGATTTGAAAGCGAATCTGATATGGTGCCAGTCAGTTCCAGCGATTTAGTGTATGATGGATATTTTGAAATCGGTTATTATAACATGCCTATGGAGGGATGGGAGGGTTGGGTAACCCTCACTTTGGACACACCCTTCCCATATGACGGCACCAGAAATCTTTTAGTTTGTTGCTATGATCCAAACAATTTTTATCGAGGTGAAAATATTGTGTCTTTAACTTCAAATAATAATAGTTATACACAACAATACACGTATAGTTCTATTTCCTTCTTTGACAACGTTTATTTTAGTTTAGATTCCCCCGATAATACAGACCTGGATCTCAATACATATAGGAGCACTATTCAATTCAACATACAACCCAACAACACTCCCCAACCCCTCAACCTCACCGCAAGTGACGTTACTGACATATCAGCCCGTCTCACCTGGGAGGCTCCCATAACAAATGAACCCGTGACGGGCTATAGCTATCAGTACAAAGAATCTTCTGATAACTGGATATACATAGAAGACGAATACATTACCAGCGACACTTTTGTCTCTCTTAACGTTATGTACGACAAGTATTATCAATTCCGCGTGAGGACTCTTTATGAAAACACAGCAAGCGATTATGTTTACACAAATTTCCACACCTATGCTATATATTTGCCTAATCTCACAGTGAGTAACGTTACTGATTGTCAAGCCACACTCACCTGGAATGCCCCAGAAACAGCCTTTACGCTCACGGGCTATGCCTACACGTACACTCAAGCCAACTCCGGCGTCTGGAATGGAGGAAACACCACCAATACCACTGTCACCCTAACCGGGTTGGAGGGCGGCACAAGATACCTTTTCTACGCTAAGGCACTTTTCAGCGACCACGATAGTCCCTATTATCAAAGTGCCATCGGTTTCACCACGCTTGCCATTACGCTGCCCAACCTTGCCGTGAGTGAAATAACCGACCAGTCGGCCACGCTCACTTGGGAGGTTCCCGAAACGCCCTACACCATCACGGGCTATACCTACCAATACAAGAAGACTACCGACGCCGGATGGTCAGCCGAAATCACTACCACTGACACTTTCGCTGCTCTTAGCGGGCTGTCGGGTGGCACAGAATACCAATTCCGCGCGAAAGTGCTTTTCAGCGACCACGAAGGCACCTATACCGACATCGGTTTCACCACCCTTGCCATTACGCTGCCCAACCTTGCCGTGAGTGAAATAACCGACCAGTCGGCCACCCTCACTTGGGAGGCCCCCGAAACGCCCTACACCATCACGGGCTATGCCTACCAATATAAGGAAACCACCGATGCCGACTGGTCAATTGAAACCATCAATTCCAATACTTCTGTCACCCTTTCCGGGCTGTCGAACCTCACTGAATACCAATTCCGCGCAAAGGTGCTTTTCAGTGACCACGAAGGTGTTTATACCAACATTGGCTTCACCACTACCATATCGCTACCCTATGAATGTGGATTCGAGAACGGCATGGACGGCTGGAGCATGGTGGATGTCAATACAGGAAGTGGAATCACCACAGAATACCACCATAGCGGCGGAAGAGGTTTCCGTTTCTTGGGTTTCTTTAGTGGAGAGCATGACCCACAATACCTGATTTCCCCTCCATTCACCAGTACCGAGACCTTGGTGATATCATTCTATCATTACAACTGCTCTGGAACTATCTCACATTTCCAAATTGGTTATTCCACCACGAGCAACGACCCCGCTGCCTTCACTTGGATTGAGGAGATAACGCCCAGCTATCATACTTGGGTCTATTATGAACACACCTTCCCCGCGGGAACCATATATGTTGCTATTCGTTTCCATTATGTTGACAGTGAACATGCTCATTACATTGCTTTTGACGATTTCTATTTCAGGGAATATTCTCCTTACCCTGTGCCCACCAGCCTTACTGTGAGCAACTTGACCGATCAAAGCGCCACGTTGATGTGGACCGCTCCCAACACCGACCAAACCGTCACGGGCTATGCTTACCAATACAAACGGGCTGCCGATGCGGCCTGGTCGGCAGAAACCACGGTAAACGCCACTTCCGTCACCCTAAATGGTCTCTCGATTAACACCACCTACGACTTCCGTGTGAAAGCACTATATGAAGGAGGAAATGCCAGCAATTATACTACGGTATTCAAATTCCTTACCGAAAACGTTATGGAAAGCCTACCCCACTACCAAGGCTTCGAGGACGGCATGGGAGGCTGGCGCATTGTTGATGGTCATCCAAATACAGGAATTCCGGGAATTACTGTAAATAGGTATACAGTGGATTGCATACACACTGGCGACAGGGGATTTAGGTTTCATTATGGTTCCGAAACTCCTCCCCAATACCTGATTTCGCCTCAATTTGACGGCAGTTCAGCCATATTAGCCTCTTTCTATTACATTAATTATTCCTATACCGAGAATGGACATATCAATAGTTATACTGCAGGTTTCCAAGTAGGGTATTCCACCACGAACAAAAACCTTGACGCTTTCACTTGGGGCGACACGATAACAAGCAGCCATCAGTGGCAGCAGTACTCGGAAGTTTTTCCTATCGGCACCAAGTATGTCGCCGTTAAATGGATAGATGGATATTATCTGTTTCTGGATGATTTCAGCCTAGAAAATCCCTGCGATGAAATCACTGTTGATCCATCTTATTCGCTTACCGAGAACTTCGAAAGCGATGTGTTTCCTCCTCTTTGTTGGGATAACCCGTCCATTTTTGAAGAAAATATCACCAAACAATGGATGAGGAGTACTTCCTGTTCCCATTCTAGCAATGCAAGTGCTTATTGCTCCTATTCTGGCCATAATTATTATCTAAAGATGCCCAGCTTTTATCTTGCCGAAAACGCCGATAAAGCCCGGCTCACCTTCTGGTCCATGCACAGACCCTCCGCTTCCAACAACTATGGAAATTGTTCTGTGGTGCTGATTGACGGCAACAATGAAACCGAGCTTTGGACTTCCGATGTCACATCAATACAAGAAGATGTCTGGTATGAAACCAATATCGACCTCGCTGCCTACACAGGTCAAAACATAAGCCTTGCTTTCAAGTACGAGGGTAATATTTCTTCTTATTGGTACGTCGATGATGTGGAGGTCAGCGTCCCTTGGTTGGGCAACGGCACAGAGCAAAACCCCTATCTCATCACCACCACCGAGCAACTTGAAAGGCTGGCTGAGTGGGTCAATAACGGCAATGATTTTAACGGCAAGTACTTCCGTCTCGCCAACGACCTCAACTACAACAACACAGCGAACAACCACACGCCCATCGGTAATGGGTCGTACCGTTTCCTCGGCACCTTCGACGGCAACGGCCACACCATCAGCGGCATCCGCATCAGCGGCAGCGACAGCTATTTGGGCGTCTTCGGCGGCTGCAACGGCGGCATGGTGAAGAACCTCACCCTCACCGATGCCCAAATCTCCGGCGATTCGAGAGTGGGCGGCATCGTGGGCGACAACTACTTGGGCACCGTGGAGAACTGCCATGTCACCAACTCCACCCTCAGCGGCAGCGGCCAATACATTGGCGGCGCCGTGGGCTGGAACGACCGCGGCACCCTGTCGGGCAACACCGTCTTTTTCACCACGGTTTCCGCAGGCGGAGGCGCCATCCTCGGCACGAACCAAAACGGCACCCTCAATTACAACTTCTATTTCAATTGCACTGTAGACGGAGTGGCTGACGCCACCAATGTGGGCACAGACAGCGGCGACATCACCACACACTATGGCGCCGCACACGGCATCTGGAAGGAAGACTTCCAAAGCTACAATTACAACCAAAATATCGTACCTATTGGTTGGGACAACAGTGCTTCAACCTCCAGCACCCTCTCCAGCGAACCCGAATACCTCTGGGGTGTCTATTACGATCAAGGAAACGAGATGCTTCGTATGCTTAACCACTATGTGCAAACAGGCACGGCAATCATCAACACGCCCATGATTGTTTTGCCTTCGGAAGAAACAATAGAATTGTTATTCTACTATTCCCATAGGGCTTCATGCGGTCCATTCACAGTAAAAATATCCGTGGACGGCGGAGCCACGTTCGTCAATTTGGCATCATACGATATCACCTCATCCTATAAATGGCAAACACCAGGTGAGTTCACCAAAACCCGTATCCTTTTGACGGAATACGCTGGTCAAACAGTGATGCTACAGTTCTACGCCGAGGCCGACAATGGCGACGGTGCCATCTTTGTGGACAATATCGAAATCCGTCCTGCTCCCACCTGCACTTTCCCCATCAACCTTGGCACCAACAACATCACCGCTTTTTCAGCGCAGCTGAGCTGGACGGCCAATAGCGGCGAAAACGAATGGACGGTCTATTACAAGAAAGCCACTGATAATGACTTCACCGAGGTGACCGGCGTGACCGACAACACTTACACGTTGGAAGGCCTGAGGCCCGACAAGGACTACGAATGCTATGTGGTGGCCAACTGCACCGCTGACGATGCAAGCGAGCCTTCGAATATGCACTATTTCCATACCGAATGTGATGTCATTTCCTCCTTCCCGTGGATAGAAGACTTCGAAAGCTATGACAACAGCGCGATACCAAATTGTTGGGACAACAGCGCTTCCACTGCACAGGGTTACTCTTCTGCATACATCTGGGACATCCGTGTCTTCGGCGGAAACAAGATGATTGTCATGGATAACCACATGAGTTCTGGCACGGCACTTATCAATACACCTGTAATTGTGTTGCCGTCCGATGAAGCCTTCGATCTCTATTTCAACTATTCTCACAGGGCATCTTGCGACCCAATGAAGGTAAAGATTTCGGTGGATGGCGGAGCGACGTTTGTCGAGTTGGCATCTTTTGGCAATCTTACCTCAACCATTAGCGCAGACGACCCGGGAGAGTTTATAAGAGTCTTAGTTCCTTTGGCAGAGTATGCCGGCCAATCCGTAATCATTCAGTTCTACGCTGAACCCCGCTATGAAATCTACTATGGCGAAGGTGCCATCTTCGTCGACGACGTCGAAGTCAGTGCCTCTTCCGAATGCCGTATTCCCACCAGCTTGTTTGCCTACAACATCACCAACAACACAGCCGAGTTGAATTGGGAAGCCAACAACGGTGAAACAGAATGGACAGTCTGTTACAAGAAGGCCACCGACAGCAACTACACCACTTTGACTGGGGTGACCGACAATCCTTACACCCTGGAAGGTCTGACGGGCATTACCGACTATGACTGCTACGTGGTGGCCCACTGCTCCGCCAACAGCACAAGCGAGCCCTCAAAAACACTCAGATTCAGCACCGCCGACCCCCTCACCGTTACGGCTGAATCACCCTTCATAGAAGACTTCGAAAGCTACACAGGAGCCTATGACAATTATCAATTGCCTCATGTGTTGCCCCCGTATTGGGATGCCGCCAACCTTCAAAACACCAATCAACCCAATTATACGACATACTTACCGCACATTTTGGCAGCTCATTCCGGAAGCAACTATTACAATTTTGATGATAGTCAAGTGTTGTACTTCAGCGTTCATAGTGATAATTGCGACATATTTGCCGCGCTTCCCAGATTCACCAACCCCTTGAACCAACTGCAAATCTCTTTCAGATATGGTATACAGACTTTAGGGGAAACGCTCACCTTGGGTTACATCACCGATGAAGACGAAAACTATAACACCTTCACCGCCATTCAAGGTTTTACTGTCACTGGATACTTCGATGTTGAATCGATGCATCAAGCTGCCCCCATTGATTTAATTGAGTTACCCGCCAATGCCGCACGCCTAGTCTTCCACACGAACTTCAGCAGTGTTACTCACTGCCACATCGATGACGTTGTGGTTTCGCTGACTCCCTGCTCCGCTCCCACCGCCTTAGGCGCCGACAACATCACCGCCTCCTCTGCCACACTGTACTGGACGGCCAACGGCGGCGAATCAGAATGGTCGGTCTATTACAAGAAAGCCACTGATAATGACTTCACCGAGGTGACCGACGTGACCGACATTCCTTACACGCTGGAAGGCCTGAGACCCGGCACTGACTATGAATACTATGTGGTGGCCCACTGCTCCGCTGACGCGGCAAGCAACCCTTCCAGGACGTTCAGCTTCACCACCACCTGCGATGTCTCCTTCCCGTGGAGCGAGGATTTCGAAAAATATGACATCGACTCGACACCTAATTGTTGGGACAACAGTGCTTCAACCTCCCCAACGCTTGGATACGATCCCCAATACATCTGGGGCGTTTACCGCTATCAAGGGAACAAGATGCTCTGCATGAATAACTATGAGGCGGAATCCGGTTCGGCACTCATCAACACGCCCACAATCACACTGCCATCGGATGGAATAACCTGTCTCAGATTCGATTATTCCCACGATGCATCGTGTGGCCCGCTCACAGTGAAGATCTCAGAAGACGATGGAGCCACGTTTGTTGATCTGAAATCGTTTAACAATGACGACGCATCCTACTCTTACTACCACCCTGAAGGGTTTGTTGGAGCCTCCATCCCATTGACAGCGTATGCCGGCAAGTCGGTAATCGTTCAGTTCTATGCCAACGCCAACTATGACGACGGCGCCATCTTTGTGGACAACGTTGAAATCGGCAACCTCTCGGTGAACGGCAACGAATACACCATCAATGATGCCGCAGGCTGGAACCTGTTCTGTGACGCCTTGCAGGACAACGACACCTACAACCGCTTCTACGGAAAGACCGTGAAACTCGGCGCCGACATCACCGTCACGCGCATGGCGGGCAGCAGCGGCCACGACTTCAAGGGCACCTTCGACGGACAAGGCCACACGCTGACCCTCGCCTACGGCACCACCGGGAACCCCCTCTCTGAGGAGTATGCCGCACCCTTCCGCTACGTGGAGAACGGTGCCCACATCCACAGCCTCAACGTGGACGGCCACATCTACACCTCCAACAAATATGCCGGCGGCATCGTCGGCTGCCAGTGGGGCACCGTCAGCGTCAGCAACTGCCGCAGCGGCGTCATCATCCACAGCAGCAAGAGCGGCGACGGCACCCACAGCGGCATCGTGGCCAACCAACGCGGCGGCGCACTCACCGTGAGCGGCTGCGTCTTCGACGGACGGATGCTCACCACCAACGGCACCACCCAGTGCAGCGGCCTGGTAGGCTACCACAACAACGGCACCTGCACCATCAGCGACTGCCTCTATACCCCTGCTGACGTCACCCTGGCCGAGGGCGAGACCTACATCACCGACGGAGCCACCTTCTGCCGCAACTACAGCGGCACGCCCGCCAACTGCTATTACACCGAGGCGCTCGGTGAGGCGCAAGGCCAGCTGGCATACAGCATCACCAGCGAGGATGTCGTCCCTGCTTTCGCAGGAGAAGCCACCGAATATGACGTGAGCGGCCTCACTACCTGCGGCACGGGACTTCAGTATGGCAATATACTTTATGCAGGCCACGAAGAGGAAGTGAGTCTCACCCTCATGATGACAGCAGGCTTCTCCGTCGGCGCGGCCACCTACACCCCCGAAGGCGGCACGGCAGCGGAACTCACCCCCGTCAACGAGGTGTATTCTTTCACCATGCCCGATGCTAATGTCATCATTGACGCGACGGAATACCTCATCCTGAGCGCCACCGAATGGGATCATTTCTGTGACGCCTTGGAGGACAACGACACCTGGAACCGCTTCATCGGCAAGACCGTGAAACTCGGTGCCGACATCACCGTCACGCGCATGGCGGGCAGCAGCACCCACGACTTCATGGGTACCTTCGACGGCCAGGGCCACACGCTTACCCTCGCCTTCGGCACCGCCGAAAGCCCCGTCAGTGAGGAGTACGCTGCGCCCTTCCGCAACGTGGAGAACGGCTGCGTGATTGAGAACCTGCACGTCGACGGCACTATCACGACTGCCAACAAGTTCGCTGCAGGCATCGTCGCCCAGCAGTATGGCGCCGTCACCATCCGCAACTGCCGCTCGAGCGTCACCATCCAGAGCAGCGTTGAGGGCGACGGCACTCACGGTGGACTCGTCGGCATCAAGGGCAACAGCAACAACGCCAACCTCACCATCGAGGGTTGCACGTTCGACGGCAAGATAGTCAGCACCGGCACAACGGCCACCACCCTCTGCGGCGGTTTCGTGGGCTGGCGCAGCAACAGCGGCTCGCTCACCATCACCAACAGCCTCTATGCCCCGACAGCCGACAACAACGCCGTCTCCAGCGGAGCCACCTTCGCCCGCAACTGGACGATGCCCGACGATGCCAACTGCTACTACACCGAAACGATGGGCACGGCGCAAGGCCAGCTCGTACTCTCCAGCCCGGCAGCGTCGCCCGTAGGCGAAGCCATCGCCACTTACGACGTGAGCGGCCTCACTTTCTACAGCAACGGCGTCTTGTTCGGCGAGGTGTTCTATTATAATCCCGCCAATACCTTCACGCACGTCATCGCCGGCTACGGCGAAGGCACTGACGGGTGGAACTTGATTGCCTCGCCTTTGCTCGGCGAAACCAGTCCGGAAGCGGTGGCTGGCATGACGGACAACGCTTTCGACCTCTACCGGTTCAATCCCACCGCCGACTTGGAATGGGAAAACTGGAAGAAGGAGGGCGAACACTACCACTTCGGCCTTGAAAACGGCAGAGGCTATCTCTATGCCAGCCAAGAGGGGACGACACTCACCTTCTCCGGCGAATTCAACACGGACGCCGAGAAGACCCTGAGCGACCTTCCACAAGGATACAACCTCGTTGGCAATCCGTTCATCGTCAACGCCTACGTCAACAAGCCCTATTATACGCTGGACGAGAGCGGCTCCGTCGTAGTGGCCACGCAGGTTCCCACCACGACGGCCATCAGGCCTTGCAACGGCATCATCGTGGAAGTCACCGAGGCCTCGCCGACGGTCGTTTTCAGCACCTCGGTCCCCGAAGCCGCCAACAACAACGGCGGGTTGCAAATCGCCCTTGAGCAGACCAGCACCCGAGGCAATGCGCTATTGGACAACGCCATCGTGAGCTTCAATGAAGGCGAACAGCTCGGCAAGTTCTACTTCGGCGAGCAGAACGCCAACATCTACCTCCCGCAGAACGGCAAGGACTTCTCCATCGCCTTCAGCGAAAAGCAAGGCGAGATGCCCGTCAATTTCAAAGCGAAGGAAAGCGGCTCTTACACCATTTCGGTGAATCCCGAGGGCGTGGAGCTGGCTTATTTGCACCTGATTGACAACCTCACGGGTGCGGATGTCGACTTACTTCACCCCAACGCCGTCATTGCGGGCGAAGACCCGCAATCTCCTACGCCTATGTACACCTTCCAAGCCAAAACGACGGACTACGAAAGCCGTTTCAGGTTGGTGTTTGTTGCCAAGGACGGCCCTTCGACAGGCTCAGGGACCTATGCCTTCATCAGCGACGGCAACATCATCATCACCGCCGACGGAGCATTACAGGTGATTGACATGATGGGACGGGTTATCGTTTCTCGTAGCGAAAACACACGGTATGTCTCTACGGCGGGAATGACACCTGGTGTGTATGTCCTGCGCCTCATCAACGGCAATGAGGTGAAGGTGCAGAAGATTGTGGTGGAATAAACCTGATTTTCTTTGACAAACCGAAATAATCCCAGAGTGAGGTGACATTTTCTTGCCACCTCACTTTTTTTTCCTATTTTTGGGGTCAAATTAACTACGTTGAATCTAACGATTTCTTGAATCATGAAAATCAAGTTCATCGGTGCGGCCCAGGAAGTGACGGGCAGCAAGCACCTCATCACCACCGACCACGGCAAGAAAATCCTCTTGGACTGCGGCATGTTCCAGGGCAAGGGCCTCGAAACCGATGCGGCCAACCGCAACATCATGGTCAAGCCAGAGGAAATCGATGCCATCATCCTCACCCACTCCCATATCGACCATTGCGGACTGATACCTTATTTCTATAAATTAGGTTTTCGTGGGCAGGTGATCTGCACCAAAGCCACGGAAGACCTCTGCAGCATCATGCTCCCCGACAGCGGTTTCATCCAAGAGAACGATATGGTTTGGTTCAACAAGAAGCGCCGCCAACAGGGATTGCCCGCGTTGCAACCCATTTATACTGAGAAAGATGCGCGTGCTTCGTTAGAGTTGTTCATCGGCGTGGCCTACAACCGCTATTTCACTATCGACAACAATATCAAGGTGAAGTTCAACAACACCGGCCACCTTTTGGGTAGCGGCTGCGCCATCCTCGAAATCGACGAGGGCGGCAAGATGACCCGCATTGCCTACACAGGCGACATTGGGCGCGAGTACAACTACCTGCTGCGCTCGCCCGAGCCGTTCCCGCACTGTGACTACCTCATCACCGAGGCCACCTACGGCAACCGCCTCCACAGCGACCGAACCAACGCCGAGCAGCAACTGTTGGAAATCATCTACCATACCTGCGTGGAAAAACGCGGCAAGCTCATCATCCCCTCGTTCGCGGTCAGCCGCACGCAAGAAATTGTGTATCTGCTGAATAACTTCTACAACGAGGGCAAGCTACCCGAGAAGATTCCCGTATTTGTGGACAGTCCCCTGGCCGTCAACGCGACGGAGATTTTCCGCATGCACGTCGATTTGTTCAACGACGACGTGAAAGATGTCATCGAATACGACCCCGACCCCTTCGGCTTCAACAGTCTGACCTTCGTGCGCGACATCAACCAATCCAAGGCCTTGAACGCCCGCAAGGAACCGTGCATCATCATCTCCGCCTCGGGCATGATGGAGGCCGGTCGCGTGAAACATCATATCGCCAACAGCATCGAAAACCCGAAAAACTCGATTCTCGCTATCGGCTACTGCGCACCTACCACCTTGGGCGCCAAGCTCTTGTCCAATCCGAGGCCCGAAACGGTGTCCATCTTCGGCATGGAGCACGCTGTCAAGGCTGACATCTACGAAATCGACGCCTTCAGCGGCCACGGCGACTACAAGGAAATGATTGATTACTTGAGCTGCCAAGACCCGAGCAAAATCAAAAAGACTTTCCTCGTGCACGGCGACCTTGAGGCGCAGCAATATTACAAGCGCCAACTACGCAAAGTCGGCTGGGACAACATCGTCATCCCCGAACCTGGCGAGGTGTTTGAACTGAAATGAATCGAAAAACGGTCGGATGGAAGTCCGACCGTTTTCATTTATCCTTGACGCTCAAGCTTTTTCCGCTTCGCAAAACTCCACACAATCAGCACAATACCGACAATGACAAACGGCAGACTGAGCCATTGGCCCATGTCGAAGACCATGTTGCGCTCAAAGTCGACTTGTACGTTCTTCAGAAACTCGATGCAAATGCGCGAGCCGAAAATGATGATGAGGAAAGTGCCGAACATCAGGCCGGGCTGCTTGTGGGCGAGATCGCGCTTGTAATACATCCACAGCAGGATACCCAACGCAACAAGGCAGAAGAAGGCTTCGTAAAGTCCGGTCGGATGGCAAGGCAGCCATTGCTCTGGCGGACAGCAAGTTGCCCACGAGGTGCAGGCTGTATAGTTGTCGAAGGTGCCGCAAAACTGCTCCGTGCCACGCAAGAAGACAAAGCCCCATGGCAAGGAAGTCGGCGTGCCGTAAATCTCATGGTTCATCACATTGCCCAAGCGAATCAAAGCCCCTACGATGCACACCGCAATGACGATGCGGTCGAGAATCCAGATGTAGGGTTTCTTCACCTTGCGGGCGTAGAACCACAAGCCAATCAAGATGCCGATGGCTCCGCCATGACTGGCCAAGCCGCCTTCCCAAACTTTCAGAATATCAAGCGGATGGGCCAGATATTCCTTCGGCTCATAGAACAGGCAATGGCCGAGGCGTGCGCCTATAATGGTGAATATCAGCATGTAAACGAACAGACGATCCATGTCGTCGTCCGACATTTTTTCCCTGCGATAAATCCGCCTCATGACGAAATAGCCAATGACAAAGCCCAAGGCCCACAGCAAGCCATACCAACGAACTTGCAAAGCCCCTAACTGAAATAGGACGGGATCGACATTCCAAGTGATGTAATTCAGTAGCATGATTCAAAAATTTGGGCAAAAGTAGAAAAAAATCGCGTCATGATGTAACTTTTTTGCCGTATCTTCGTATTACCTTTGTAAAAGATGGACAGGAGCCAATACAACCAATGCGTGGAACGCTACGCCGACGGACTTTTCCGCTTCGCGTTCTCCAACCTCCGCAACCGCGAGCAGGCCGAGGACGTGGTGCAGGAGAGTTTTGCCCGCGTTTGGGAAAAGGTCAAAACCGTGGACTTCGCCAAGGCGAAATCCTACCTCTTCACCACCGCCCACCACGCCATGATTGACGAAGTCCGTCAGCGACAACACTTTACGAGCATGGAAGACTTTTCGCCCACCACCGAGAAAACCGCCACAAGCCCATACCCCGATGTCAACGACATCCTGCACAAGGCTTTGGCCACTTTGCCCGAAGCACAGCGCAGCACCTTGCTTTTGCGCGACTACGAGGGCTACAGCTACCAAGAAATCGGCGACATCACGGGGATGAGCGAATCGCAAGTCAAAATCAGCATCTTCCGCGCCCGCACCGCACTGAAAAACTACCTGAAACGCATCGACAACCTAATCGACATCGAGCCATGAACATCAACAACGACAACTACGAAGCCTATCTCCTTGATTATATGGATGGCAACCTCAGTCCCGACGCAATACGCCAACTGAAGGCCTTCGTCGCGGCCCAAGGCCTGGACTGGGACGAACTCACCGAGGAGTTGCCCCGATTGGAAGCTCCAGCCGTGACATTTGGAGGCAAGGAAAGCCTGAAGAAACAGCGGGCTGTCGTACCGCTCTATGTCAAGGTCGCCTCGGCTGCCGCTGCCGCCGGACTGCTGCTCACCTTTACGCTGTGGCCAGAAAAGCAATTGCCCAAGGTGGAGCCGATAGCCCAACTGAAGCCCATTGAAGCCAACCAGATTGAAACGTCGTCCGAACTGACGGTTTTGCCCGTAAGCCCTATCCGTTTCATGGAACCACGTGTCATCATCACCAAAACCAAAGAAAAGCCCATCGTTCCAGAAAAGGTTGAAACACCACTTTTGGCCGAATTACCCACGAAAAACGCCACCACCATCCCGACCGATTTGCCTTTGGTCGCTTTCGACAAACCCGATTTCGACCTTCTGGCATACCAGATGAACACCGACCTCGCTTTTGCCCTAATGGAAGAAACAGGTATTGACTATTTCGAAGACAGAGAGCAAGACCTTTCTTTGATTGGGAAAGCCATCTTTTGGATGACAAGAGGCCAACATACCAGCTTTGGCAGCTTGATTGGCTCTGGGTTACACAAGGCCAAGCAAAACCTCAGTGATGCCGCCACCGACTTCGCTTTAGCTACCTATCAACATGCCGACGAACGGTTTGAGGAAACCAAGGAACGGTGGGAAGAAAAGCATGGAGAATAAAAAAATGCCGCTCGAAAGCGGCATTTTTCGTCTTGTCTCGTCAACCTTAAAAGTTAATGCTAAATCCGAAATTGACTGGATGCACCTTGACATCGTTCATCACAAAGAGCGGCAATAGTGAATAGTTGAAGAAGAAACCCATGTCGTAGCCGCCCACACGCAACGAAGCATCCAACTTGAAGAGGTTCGTATTGGCATTATAGTAATGCTTGTGCTGCGAACCGTCGTCGAACTTTACCCGATTCCATTGCGCAATTCGCAAGCCACCAGTAAAGCCAACGTCAACATACATGCGACGGATCGGACGGATTTCCACCATCATCGGCACTTGCAAAAACAAAGCGCCGTATTTGCTGTTTTTCACAGCTTTCTCTTCTTCGATGGGGATCAGCGTATACACCATATTTTCAGGGTCATATCCAATCTGGACATCGTTGTCCCAGCTGAAGTTGTTCCAGCCAAGACCGATACCGGTAAACGCACCTGCCGTGTGTCTCCGATTGAAGGCAATACCCACATCGGCGATGTTGAACCCAAAATACCAACTACGCAATGGCCTGAGATCCATACCCTGCACGCCGTTGTTCACGTTTGCGGCATCCACTGACGTGTTGATAAGCATGTTCAAACCCGCCTCGAAACCGTTCCAACTGGCATCGAAAAGCAAGCTTTTTTTCTCAGATTGCCGTCTTTCACGATAATAGGAATAGGCGGTTCCAGGATGGCTTCCTTTGGTTTTTACCTTGCCCAATCCAGTAGCAACAACGTGTGATTCAGAACAATCCAAGCCCTGCACATAGACATCACCTGTGCCACTCAGGTCGGCGTACATCACCAAGCACTTGCCACGCAACGTAACATCGCCTGTGCCTTCCAAAAGTAAGGAGATGGTGTCGTAATACACCTCCATATTGACATTACCCGTCCCCGTAACTTCAATGGAAAGATTCTTGCCATTCATTTGCCCCATCGAGATGACATCTCCCGTGCAGGTAACTTTCAAATCATTCAACTCGGGAAGCGTCACAGAATAGCTATCATTGCCTGAGATAGTCAACGTATTGCTATCGATTTGATAAGAAGGAACCAGCTTGCTTTTGTCGAACTTCACAAAGAATTGTGTACCCTGATTGACGCGAACATCACCAGTGCCATCCACAACGATAGCGTTGACTGTCTGAGCATTAGGCTGTTCCATACGCAATGAATCTTGTGCTTTCATATTTCCGAAAGCAAAAAGCGTCAAGGCTGCTACAATAATCCAATTTGTTTTCATTTCATTTCAGTTTTAATTATTTCTCATTTTACTTTGTTCTTCGCGGAAAACATCAGTAATACGGAGAAAAGGGAAAAAAGTTACAGGCAACGGACAAAAAACTCTAATTTTTCTTGTTTTTCGATCGGGATGAAGGTAATCCTTTTGCTTTGACTCGGCTCCAAATCAAAGAAATTGTCAAAGAAAACACCTTGACTCCCAGAGCAATACACTTGAATATCCTTGGCAAAGGCATCCGTTGTGACTTCGATACAAACCTTTCCATCCGCTTCCGAAATGTTCAAAGCTGGATGAGATTGGGGAAGTTTCAAGTCCTTGGGATAGGCCAAATAACAATATCTTTCAGCCAAAAGTGATTCATTTTCAGCAAGTTCAAGTTTTACATATACACACGTTTTGTCAGCCTTCGCCAAACAATCCGCCAAACCTTCAATTTGCAGTTTTTCATTGCCATTGGCAACAACTTTCACTTCCAATGTCTTTTCAAAAAGCACATTTCCTTCAAAATCAGCGACTTTTACCTTCAAATTGCCTTTCAAATCGCGCAGCAAGTCAGAAGTGACAAAAACGCCGTAATCTTTTGGGTCTAAGGAAAGCAACACAGGCGCGTACAAGGTTTTCAGCTTGAATTGCAGGGCTTTCCAGTTGCCATAATAATCCATAGACGACCACGAAGTCACGGGCCAAGCATCATTCAATTGCCAATAGAGCGTGCCCATGTTGTAAGGTTTCGCCGTGCGGTGCGCCTCAATCGCAATCTCCATACCGTAGGCTTGCGAGAGTTGGCTTAGATAGACATATCGCTCAAAATCAGCGGAATATGGGCAATACTTTTGGATAAAGTCATCAATCTGGCGCGTGCCACGGGCGTGTTTTTGGTGCGCGGCAATCACCTCGGCAACCATGCTCAACTCCTCCCCTTGCGCGATTTTCAATAAGGTCAATTGATCGGGATAGCTTTGGTAGCCGTACTCACTGTTGAAGCGGCCCACCTTCTCGCGGTAAATCTCGTAAGGCAACTCGCCCCACCAAACGCCCCAATAATGCACGTCGCCTTCGGTCAAACTCTCAGGACGACCCCAACCTTTCGAGGGGGAACTCGGCCAATAAGGACGCGTGCCATCAAAATCTGCAACGGCTTGAGGCAGAATGTTTTCAAACAACCTATCATAGCCCGCTTTGATGGCTTTGTCGTCTTCCTCACTCCAGCCCAGCGACTGTTGCCAGCCCCAGTTGTAGTAGCCTTCGGAGATCTCGTTGCCGCCGCACCACAAGGCCAACGAAGGATGCGAAGCCAAGCGTTTCACCTGCTCCTCCGCCTCGATTCGGGCGTTTTCGAGGAAAGCCTCGTCGTAAGGATACATCGAGCCGGCATACATGAAATCCTCCCAGACCAAGATGCCCAACGAGTCGCAAATGTCGAAGAAGTCGTCGGAGGGATAAATGCCGCCGCCCCACACGCGAAGCATGTTGAAGTGCGTTTCTTTGGCAGATTGCAACAGTTTCAAGGTATTGTCGGGGTTAATCCAAGTCTCTATCATTTCCTCGGGGACATAGTTAGCACCTTTGGCATAGAACAGCACGCCATTCACCTTGAAATAAAAAGCACGCCCTATGCTATCAGGCTCATCGACCATCTCGAAAGTGCGGATGCCCGATTTAAATGACTTGGTGTCTAAAACCCTATTACCCTTTTTTAAGCGCACCTTGAAATCATACAGCGGTTGTTCACCCATTTCGTTGGGCCACCACAATTCTGGATTTTCAATTACAAAGTTCAGGTTTTCATTTTGGCTACCTCCTTTAAGGTGTATGGTTTTCTGGCTGTTTTTCTCACCATTGACATAGATTTCCGCCACATAATTTCCTTCAGCCTTGCTTTCCACATCAAGGCACAAACGCATCGTAGCCTTCTCGTTATCAATGTTTTCTGTGACAATATATGCGTTTTGCAATTTTGCATCCGACCAACCGATCAATTCCACCCGTTTCCAAATGCCCACATTCTTGTATTTCGGTGCCCAGTCCCAGCCGTGCTGGTAAGGTGCCTTTCGCGAGACTGCGTATTTTTCAGGCAATTGAGGCTGATGTTGCTCATACAAAGCCAATTGGGTGCTGTCATAACGAAGGAAATGCACTTCCAAGAGATTATCCTTCTCTTTCAGCAAGTCTTTCACCTCACGCTTCCAAGTGCGGAACTGGTTGTCGGCAAAAAACAGCTTTTCGCCATTCAAACTGACTTCAGCGTAAGTGTCAAGACCTTCAAAAGCAAGCTCAACATTCTCTTTTCCAAGAAGTTCCTTGTCTGCATCGAAGCACAAAGTGTAATCCCAAGGATGGTCAGAAATCCATAGCAATTGGTTTTCCACTGTGCCGAGATAAGGATGTGGTATTAAACCGTTTTCATAGAGGCTCTGTTGCACCACCGAGGGCACGTTGACCTGCATGTTAATGGATAAGGTGTCACTCGTGAGCGTCCAGCCTTGGTTGAAGCTTTGCACGATGACGTTTTGCTTTTCAACCTTCTGACAGCCAGCCAAAACTGTCAAGGCAATTAAACAATACAATACTTTTTTCATTGTTCTTCTCTTTTTCACAAAACTTTCAAAACTATCAAAACCGCTTTCTCCATGGAAAGCCGCCAACCGGCTCCTTTCCAGCGGCGAGGCGGTTGCCGAGCCGCACCATATAGAGTTTTGCAAGTTTTGTTGGTTTTGTGATGAATTAAAACGGGTTCAACATCTTTTCCATTTCGTAAATCAAGTCCTTGTTCGACTCGGTCCAGACCATCGACGCGCCCGTATTGTCTTTTTGGTTGGGGTACAGTTTCTCGTTGAAACGCGGCACCCAATGCGCCAACGAAGCGTGGCAATGCACCGCGCCCGTCATGTCAAGAATCTCCTTCACATTGCCTAGGTTGATGCCGCCGCCAGGCATGATACCGATTTTGTCGCCGTAGCGCAACTGCATCTCCGCAATCATCGGCACGCCTTCCAAAGCTGTGGGTTTGCCGCCCGAGGTCAGGATTTTGTCGAAGCCAAGTTCAATCAGTTTTTCGACCGCCTCGAAAGGCTTCACGCAGGCATCAATGGCGCGGTGGAAGGTGAACTTCAATCCCTCACCGGCACCCATCAAGGCCTTAATCGTTTCAATATCAAGTTCTCCCATGTCGTTCAACGCTCCGATGACCACGCCCTCAAAACCGAGTTTTTTACAAAGCATAATGTCGGTTTTCATCATCTCGACCTCTTCCTCGTCGTAGATGTAGTTGCCCGGTCGCGGACGGATGAGCACCCGCATGGGGATAAACGAAATGTCGATGGCCTTGGCCAAAGTTCCAAACGACGGCGTAACGCCGCCCACTTCCAAGCACTCGCACAGCTCCACGCACTGGGCGCAGCCGTCCATCGCGTTCTGCAACGACTTGATGCCGTTGGCACAGATTTCCAGTCTTATCATAGTTCCAAAATTTGCGCAAAGATAGTGAAATTGTGGATGCGATTTGTGGGAAAAGTAGTATTTTTGCGGCAAAATAAGAGGAACAACAATGGAAGACTATGTGTTATCAATACCAACTCGCGACCAAAGCTTTATGGAGACATTAGCCTCCAGAATGGGGTGGAAACTGCGCCCTCGTCGCGCATCGATTGAACAATTCATCAATTCCTGCCCGCAAACTCCCGTGATGACAGACGAGGAGATTGCCGCAGAAGTTAATGCAGTGCGTTACGGGAAATGAAAGTCCTTTTCGACACCAACCTGTGGATTTCGTTCATGATAGGCAAACGCCTTTCATCGTTGGTGAATGTGCTTACCTGCCAAGATGTTGAGGTGTTTGTCAGTGAACAGTTGTTGGAGGAAATCCGCACGGTTATTTCTCGTCCGAAATTTGACAAACTCATTTCAAAAGAGACGCGATATTACTTTTTCGAAATGGTGTATGATGTTTGCCAAATAACAGACATCACCATTCAAGCCGACTCACCTATTCGCGACATCAAGGATTTGTATCTTCTGTCAATGGCTGAAAGCGTTCCCGTTGACTTTATTGTAAGCGGAGACAAAGACCTTATTGATCTTCATTCTCATGCCGGCATTCCTATTATAAAGTACACCGATTTCGTGAATATGCTATCTGCCCGAAAAAATCCTATATCGTGATTTACCCCACCAACTTTGAACAGAAAATCGGCTTCAAGGGCATCCGCGAGATGGTTTCGGGACATTGCATCAGTGCGATGGGACTCGAAAAGGCGGAGGAAATGTCGTTTTCTACCGACAAAGCCCTCATCGTCAGGAGTTTGGAGCAGACCGAGGAATTCATCCGCTTGATGCAGACGGGCGTGCCTTTTCCCGTGCGCGATTTCCACGACCTGCGCGAGGCCTTCCACCAAATCCAAATCGAAGGGACGTGCCTCAGCGTGGAGGACTTGTTCGCGCTGAAGCCTTCGCTCAATGTATTGGAAGCCATCTTGCGCTTCGGTCGTAGCGAGAGTGCCATCGATTTCCCGCAACTTAAATCACTGATTGAGAACATCTTCATCGACCGACAAATCTTTACCGAGGCCAACCGCCTTGTGGACGACAAGGGTGAAATCCCCGATAATGCCTCGCCCGAGTTGCAGGAAATCCGACAAAGCATCCGTCGCAAACGTGGCGGCATCGAGAAGCGCATCCGACAAATCATGAGCGACGCCAAAACCGCCGGCTGGGTGGACCAAAAATCGGAAATCACCATCCGCGACGGACGGCTCGTCATCCCCGTGAAGGCCGCCGACAAACGCTCGATGCGCGGTTTCATCCACGACGAATCGGCCACAGGGCAGACCGTTTACATCGAACCTGCTGAAATCTTCGATACCTCCAACGAAATCAAAGAGTTGGAATACGCCGAGCGGCGCGAAATCCACCGCATTTTAATGGCTTTCACAAGGCTGTTGAGGCCTTATCTCTCCGAACTGCGCAAGGCTTGGAACATGCTCGGCGAAATCGACTTCATTCGAGCCAAGGCACTGTTGGCCAACGAAATCGATGGCGTAAAGCCCGAAATCCGCGACACGCCCCATATAAATTGGCAGCAAGCCCGCCATCCACTCCTGGAAAGGAAACTGAAAGCCCAAGGTAAACAAGTCGTCCCATTGGATTTGCAACTCAATGAAAACGAACGCATTTTGGTCATCAGCGGGCCAAACGCGGGAGGAAAATCCGTGTGCTTGAAAACGACAGGCTTGCTGCAATACATGCTGCAATGCGGCCTCATGCCACCCATGCGCGTCGACTCGCAATGCGGCTTGTTCAAGAGCCTCTTCATCGACATTGGCGACGAGCAGTCGATTTTGGACGACCTCTCCACCTACAGCTCGCACCTCATCAACATGAAGGCCCTATTGGAGCATGCCGACGGTCAGACTTTGTTCCTCATCGACGAGTTCGGGACGGGCACCGAGCCTCAGTTGGGCGGTGCCATCGCTGAGGCCATCTTACTGGAACTCAACAAGAAACAAGCTTTCGGCATGGTCACAACGCACTACGCCAACCTGAAGCTTTTGGCCGACCACCACGAGGGCATCGTCAACGGCGCCATGCTGTTCGACACCAAGTTTATGCAGCCGATGTACATCATGATGACGGGCAAACCTGGCTCGTCGTTCGCCTTCGAAATCGCCAAGAAAATCGGCTTCCCGCGACAAATCCTCGACGACGCTGCCAACATCACCGGCGACCAGCACCTCAAGTTCGAGAAACAACTGCAACAGCTTGAGGTCGACAAGAAAGCCATCCGCAAGAAGGAACAAGATCTGCGCATCGCAGACCAATTGCTGACCGAAGTGGTGGGAAAATACAAGAACCTCCTCGCCGACCTCGAAAGCAAAAAGAAACAATACCTCCGTGATGCAGCGGCTGAGGCTCAAGAACTTATCTCGAAAGCCAACAGCCAAATCGAGCGTACCATCCGTGAAATCAAAGAGGCCCAGGCGGAGAAAACCAAGACCAAGGAAATCCGCCAAAACCTCGAAAAGACCAAGGAGGAAATCTCCCAAAAAGCAAAGGAGTTGGCCGAAAAAAAGGGAAAGGAGGAAGCTGAAACCGAGCTGAAAGTGGGCGACACGGTCTGCATCGACGACATGCAGGTGGTGGGAGAAATCCTGGCCATCTCAGACACCGACGCCACCATACTCTTCGACACTATTAAGCTACGCACCTCACCCGACAAGCTCCGCAAAGTGAGTCGCGCCCAAGCCCGCAAGACCCAACGCCGTTGGCAAGCCGGCCTCATCGCCGACGAACTCAGCGAAAAGGCCGAGCACTTCGAACTCACCTTGGACGTGCGTGGCAAACGAGCCGAGGAAGCCCTAGACATCGTGGACAAGTACCTTGACGAAGCCAAGCTCCTCAGCATCAAGGAAGTGAGCATCCTCCACGGCAAGGGCAACGGCATCTTGCGCAAGCTCATCCGCGAGAAACTGAGCCATATGCATGAGGTGGAGCGCTTTTGTGATGCTTCATTGGAGACCGGAGGAACGGGAATAACTAGAGTGTATTTCAGATAAAAAAACAGAGACAAACCTGCCTCCGTTTTTTCATTTCATTGATGCTTGCTTATTTCTTTTTAATTAGAGAGATAAGCCACAAAAGCACAACGGCGCCCACGGTACCAACCAAAAGCTGGCCCCAGAAAGAACCGCTGGCAGGAAGACCGATGATGCTAAACAGCCAGCTGCCCAAGAAACCGCCTACAACACCGACGATGATGGCCCAGATCAAACCGAGGCCGTAGTTCATGATTTTACCGGCAATAATACCTGCCAGCGCACCAATCAGAATTGAAACTAGCATTCCCATAATGATGAAATTTTTAGTGAATATTTAGGTTAATTATAGTTACTATTTCTTGTTGAGAAGATCTGCAATCTCATTGTTCTGCTGCTCGATATAATCCAACACTTCATTCCTCCCAAGTTTTTTCTCAGCCGAGGTGATGAAGATGGGCGGCAACACCTCCCAATTCTCCAACAATTTTGCCTTAAAAGCCTCCACGTTCTTGTCCAAATCCTCTTTTGAAACCTTGTCGGCTTTGGTGAAAACGATGCAGAAAGGAACTTGGTTCTCGCCCAACCATTCCATAAAACCCAAATCGCTGTTTTGCGGCTCGATGCGCGAATCGACAAGGACAAAAGTGGTCACTAAATTGCGGCGGCGAGTGATGTAGTTGTTGATCATGATGCGCCACTGCTCGCGGGTCTTCTTCGAATGCCGAGCATAACCATAGCCTGGCAAGTCGACGAGATACCATGCATCATTGACCACGAAATGGTTAATGGCCACCGTTTTGCCTGGCACGGACGAAGTCTTAGCCAATCCTTTGCGCTGCACCAACATGTTGATGAGCGACGACTTGCCCACATTTGAGCGGCCAATGAAAGCATACTCCGGAATATTGTCGTTAGGCAAAAACTCGAAGCGCGTGTTGCTCATCAGGAAATTGGCTTTTTTGATGTCCATGGCGTATTATTTAAGGTGTAAAGGAGTCTCACCCTTCCGATACGAAAAATGACGTTCGGTCTTCTCTGCAAAGATGTCGCTCAAGGTGACCAAAAGTCCCGTCTCCTCCACTTGGCCGAAGCCTGGATTGAGAGCCGTGCCAAAGGTACGGGTGGTGGACGACAGGCTCATGTAGGCATTCACCAAGGGTGGTACCGCAGCACCACGCTCACGCACTTTCTTCACCAAAATTCTATAGTCGTCACGATAGTTGTCACAAGTAAACAATTCCTCCAACATCTGGCGGTCGGCGAGGATAGGTAGGTTCAGTTCAGGACGCGGTGCTACCAAACCATCTTTGTCTGGGAAATGCTTCTGCATGAAATAAAGTATCATGTCGCGCGCGAGGCGATCCAATTGCGGATACATCGTCACCTTGCCGAAATAATACTTTGCCTCGGGGAACCCACCAATCAGCGTTCCCAATCCATCCCACAGATTGTCAAGGGAATACATACCCTTGGAAAGGCACTTTGTAGGCTGGTAGCCAGGCTGAACGAAAGAACGTCCCAGCTCGATGGTATAGGGCAAATAATCCTTCACAAACGACTCGGAATAGAGGAAAAGTTCGCTAGTGGGCGTGTCAGGCTGACCGTTTTCATCCAAAGGCAAGTCTTTGCAAAACAAGAATCTATAGCCGCCCACGATGGCCTTGTCAATGGGATTCCAAACAATCAACTGCTTGAAGCAATGCTCCTCGCGGGTATCGAAATCATCAATGTCGCAATCGAGGCCCGTGCCACCACCCGCATTGCGGAAACTGATTTCGCGCAAACGCCCAATTTCGCGCATCGTGTTGGGTGAATCGTGAGCCGAAAGGATATAGATTTCGTTGCCGACATTGTTCGTCTTGCGGAAAAACTTCTCCATCGTCAACTCTTCCAAGATGGCCTCCACCGGGACCGGGTCTATGATTTTCTGGATGTTCATATCTTGTATTCGGTATTTGGGTCAAACGTCAGGTTGCAGTCATTGCCGAGCTGGTAGGAGAACGTGCGAAGCTTCTCCGCCCATTGCACGTCGGTAAAGCGACGGTCGAAGGTTTGGTAGGGGATCGGCTTGCCAAACGAGATGGTCAACTTCTTGTTGCGCTGGTTGAAGAACTCGTTGACGAGGAAAGCCATCTCAATATTCGCCTTAATTTTCAGCTTCTTGCGCCATCGGGCAAGGTTGTAGAAGAAGTTGGAGTTGCGGCCTTCGATATGCACCGGAACAATGTCGCGTCCGTAATTCCTTGACTTGCTGACGAAGGTTTTCTTCCACTCCAAGTCCTGGATTTTGCCGTCGTCGGTCTTGCGCGAACAGAGTCCGAAAGGGAAATAGCAAATCGTGGCATCGCCCTCGAAAGTCTCGTTGAACAGGCGTAGGTTTTCTTCCTTATTAGCCGTCGCGTTACCCACTTTGTTAACTGGGATGAAGATAGGTTGTAGGTTCTTCACGAACATGAGGAAGTCGTTGACAGGCGTCAGGGTCTCTCCCCTATGGTTGCCCACCGCACCGATGAGGGCAATGCCGTCAAGGCCGCCAAGCGGATGATTGGAGGCCACGAGGACACGCTCGCTACTCATCAGATTATCAACACCTTTCAGTTCCAGCTCAAGGTTGAAGTCATCTATCACCGCATTGACGAAATCCAAGCCTTGCTTGTCGGCATACTTGGTCAGAATCTCGTTGATGTCAGCTTCATGGAGCAGACGCTGAATCTTGCGGAAGAGCCAATTGGGCATCCACTTCATCAGCTTCGGCACCTTGGCCGTGAAAATCTTCCTGAGGTCGATAAGGTTGTTCTGTTCCGTCTCCATATCTGAAAGATTGCTCTACAATGCGTTGCAAAAATAAGAAAAAGAGAAATGCCAAAAGCCTTTTCCTCAAAAAAACCCAAAACGCTTCATTCCTCCCTTGTTCAAGAATGGTGTATTATATTGTTTTTCAAATGATTAACAAGTTATCAACAACCCATGTTGATAACTTTTTCACATAGAAGAGAAAAAAAGTGGGTGAAAGTGGCTTAAGGTGGGAGAAAATGCACTAATTTAGCAGCCTGAAAAACAGACACGAAAAATGAGTTATCCAGTAGGACATTTCAGTTGCAAATTGGACGCCAAAGGAAGGCTGATGATTCCTAGCGACTTCAAGGAGCAGATGGGCACGCAAGCCGAGGAAGGCTTTGTGCTGCGTCCAGGTTCCAACAAGAAGTGTCTGGAACTTTTCACACGAAAAGATTGGGACGAGGTGCAAGACAAGTTCCGCACATCGCTCAATCCCTTCAACCCGCAACACGAGGCCGTCATCCGAAAGTACAACGCTGGCGCACGTCCCGTCAAACTCGACGCTTCTGGGCGTCTCCAAATCCCCAAAGAGCTGATGGACAAGGGATTCCTTACCAAAGATGTCATCATTACCTCTGTGACAACCAAGATGGAAATCTGGGACAAGGCCCTCTATGAAACTGCAGTGGAAAGCCTCGACGACGAACTCTTCTTACAAATACTCAGCGACATCAAATAACAGGAGGGCGAGGCGATGTATCACAATCCGGTCATGTTGGAAGACTGCATCAGGGGATTGAACATCAATCCCGACGGCGTATATGCCGACGTCACCTTTGGTGGCGGCGGACATTCTCGCGCCATTCTTGAACGTCTTACGACCGGGCACCTCTACGCCTTCGACCAAGACGAAGATGCCGCCCATAACGCCTTCGACGACCCGCGTTTTACCTTTATCCCGCAGAATTTCAAGTATTTCAAGAACTTCATCCAATTGTATCACGGAGGTCCGATTGATGGCGTCATCGCCGACTTGGGTGTTTCGTCGTATCAGTTCGACACGCCAGAAAAAGGCTTCTCCACCCGCTTCGATGGTGTCCTCGACATGCGCATGAGCCAAAGCACGCCCAACGATGCCGCAACTATTATCAACACCTACAGTCTTGAGGAACTGACACACATTTTGGATGAATACGGCGAAGTGCAACAAGCCCGACTCGTGGCCTCCGACATCGTCATGACCCGCGAGGCTGAGCCTATCGAAACCACGACACAACTGAAAGAAGCTGTGAAAAGCCACCTGCCACACGGCAAGGAGAACAAAGTGCTAGCTCAAATCTTCCAGGCCTTGCGCATCGAAGTGAATCAAGAGCTGGACGCCCTGACGGCTTTCCTCAGCCAATGCCCCGACACGCTCAAGAGCGGAGGTCGTATCGTGGTGATGTCGTACCATTCGTTGGAAGACCGACTCGTGAAGAACTTCTTCAAGACGGGTAACGCCGAGGGCAAAGAGGAGAAAGACTTCTTCGGCAACCCACTCACACCATATAGAATCATCACGCGCAAGCCGATTGTTCCTTCCGAGGAAGAAGTGGAAGGCAACAGTCGCGCCCGCAGCGCCAAGCTCAGGATAGCGGAAAGGAAATAAGCCATGGCAAAGAACGAGAAGAAAAAGAGCAAGAAAAACAGCGTGAACCTCATGGACGTGCTCGGCGGCGGGTTCCTCGTCAAGGAAGAGTTCGCAAGGCAATTCCCTTTTATGGTCTATGTCACCGTACTGCTGATGCTGCTCATCAACAACACCTACACCGCAGAGAGACGCAACCGCGAGATTGCAAAAGCCACAAAGGAACTGAACGACTTAACCGTGGAATATGTGCAGTTGAAATCATCCATCATGCAAGCCTCGAAGCAAAGTGTCCTGACAAAGAAACTGTCTGGGACCGGCATCAAGGAACCCGTGGAGCCGCTGAAGAGAATCAACGTGACAGAAGAGTCTAAAGGAGGAATGACCCATGAAAATTGAACCCAAGACCGACACCCTGTGGAAAACCACTTTGGTATACATTCTCGTACTCGTTTTCGGCATTGCCATCATTGCCAAAATCGTGCTGATGATCACCAAGGACAGCAAGGAATACCAACAACTTGCTGAGAAAAAGGAATATCGCGTCAGAGAACTGGAAGCCTCGCGCGGCAACATCTTCAGTGCCGACGGCAACCTGATGGCCACCACCATACCGCTTTATGACATCTTTTTCGACTCCAAATCGGTTGACAGCACCGTTTACCATGACAGCCTCGACCGACTCTGCTCCCAATTGGCCAATGCACTACCCAAAAGAAACGCAGAGCAATGGAAGGCGCACATCGAGCAAGGCAAGCGCAAAGGCAACAGACACAACCTAATAGCGAGAAACGCCAGCCTTGAGCTATGCCGAAAAATGGAGAAATTCGCCATCTTTAACCTTGGACAATACAGAGGGGGCTTCATTGCAGAGAAAAAGACCCGCCGCGACAAGCCTTACAAAGAACTGGCGGGATGCACCATCGGCTATTATATTAACGATACACTCATGGCGGGATTGGAAGGCACCTATAATGAACAGCTGAAGGGCCAAAACGGGCACATGTTGGTCAGGTTGCTCCACCACAAAAGCGAGCTTCCCATTGGCTCTGAAGACGACGTAGACGCACAAAACGGCAACGACATCTACACCACCTTCGACGTCAAATTGCAAGACATTGTGGAGAGCGCCCTCAACACCACCATGGTCAACAACAAGGCCGAACAAGGCTGCGCCATCCTGATGGATGTAGAAACCGGCTACATCCGCGCCATGGCCAACCTAAGTCTCAATCACGAAAGCGGCGTTTACGAAGAATCAACCAACTTTGCCTTGGCCGAGCGCTACGAGCCCGGATCGGTGTTCAAAATTGCCTCAATGATTGTACTGCTCAACCATAACCCCAACCTCAAACTCGACGACAAGGTAAACATTGGTGCAGGCGCCATTAAATTCTCAAACCGCACGATGAAAGACGATCACAGCTTTGCCAAGAACGGCATTTGTACCGTACAGGAGGTCATCGAGCAGTCGTCGAACAAAGGCACGGCCGTACTCATCACGAAAGAGTTCGTAACGCATCCCGAAAAATACGTCGACGGGCTGTATGCCTTGGGCTTGAACAAGAAAATCGGCACGGGCATCGCGAGGGAGGCCCAACCCTACATCAAACACCCGAGTGACAAGACTCGTGATGGAAGAAAACTTTGGTCGAACGTTTCATTACCTTGGATGTCAATCGGCTACGAAGTCAATGTAACTCCTATGCACCTCATTACGCTTTACAATGCTATCGCCAACGGTGGTCGCATGATGAAGCCGCAGTTCGTCACCGAAATCCGCCGAGGCAACCAAACCATCGAGAAATTCGAGCCGATCGTCCTCAATGAGCAAATTGCCTCGCCCGAATCCATAGAAAAAGTCAAAACTATGCTGGAAGGTGTCGTCATTCGCGGCACGGCCAAACGGCAGTTCAAGGACTGCGTCGTGAAGGCTGCGGGAAAGACCGGCACAGCGCAATACTACGACCGCGTCCAAGGCTATGCGTACCATGAGCCAGGCATCGGGAGAAAACTTTACAACACCACTTTCGTGGGCTACTTCCCCGCTGACAAGCCCAAATACAGCTGCATCGTTGTCGTCAGTCGCGCCAGAGGTCCCTTCTGGGCAGCAGGTAGCGTTTCAGCACCTGGTTTCCGTGAAATCGCTGAAAAGGTCTATGCCATGCGCCTCGGCATACAAGAAGATGAAACTCTAATCGACACCATCAACCAACCCGATCCAAAACCCGTCATCGACATCCACAACTACAACTTCCAGTCAGCTCGGGTGCCCGATGTCACGGGCATGGACATCACCGATGCCGTCTACCTGCTCGAAAGCATGGGCGTCAAAACGAACTTCAGCGGTCAAGGCAGGGTAAAAGAACAATCGCTTCACGCAGGTGACACCCTTTTGGCCAACAGTGTCATGAACCTTAAATTGGAAAGACTATGAAAATCAGTGAGATATTAGTCAATTGCAACCTGATGGAAATTGAAGGCAACAAGGATCTTGACATCCTTAGCCTTACTTTCGACTCACGTAAAGTTGAAAAAGGCAGCCTATTCTTTGCTGTGAGAGGCACCCAAGTGGACGGCCACGACTACATCGACAAGGCCGTTAAAAAAGGTGCCACAGCCATCGTTTGTGAGAAAATGCCTAAAGTCAAGGCGGAAGGTGTGACCTACATCCAAGTTGACAACTCGGCTTATGTCTTGGGCGTGGGCGCGGCTAATTTCTTCGGCAACCCCTCCAAAGAGCTGAGACTCGTAGGTGTGACCGGCACCAACGGCAAAACCACCATAGCCACCTTATTATATAGGCTCTTTACCGACGCTGGCTATGCCTGCGGACTGCTTTCAACCATCGAGAACATCGTCAGTCATGAGGTCATCCCTTCTACCCATACCACTCCCGATCCAATTGAGCTTAATTCATTGCTGCACAAGATGGTGGAAAGTGGCTGCGAATACGCTTTCATGGAAGTCAGCTCCCATAGTATCGACCAAGACCGCATCGCCGGACTACATTTCGCGGGCGGCATCTTCACCAACCTCACCCACGACCACCTGGACTACCACAAGACAATGGCCAACTATAGGAACGCCAAGAAAAAATTCTTCGATAACCTTCCTGAAACGGCCTTCGCCCTCACCAATTTAGACGACAAAAACGGTGCTGTCATGCTTCAAAACACGCGAGCCAAGAAGCTCAGCTATGCCTTGAAGCACGATGCCGACTTCAAAGGTATCATCATGGAGAGCCACTTCGACGGCATGTTGCTCAAAGTGAACGGCACAGAAGTGTACACCCAACTGGTCGGCAGATTCAACGCCAGCAACTTGTTGGCGATTTATGGTGCAGCGCTGTCCTTGGGCTTCGACAAAGACGAGTTATTGGTGGAAATCAGCAAGTTGCATGGCGCCAACGGTCGCTTCGACATGGTGTATTCCGATAACGGCATTGTCGGCATCATTGACTATGCCCACACACCCGATGCCTTGCAGAATGTGTTGGAGACCATCAATGAGGTACGCTGCCACAAAGAAACGCTGTTCACCATCGTGGGCTGCGGTGGCAACCGCGACACCACAAAACGCCCCGAAATGGCTGCCGTGGCCGTAAAGCTCAGCGATCGTGTCATCCTTACTAGCGACAATCCGCGCAACGAAGACCCCGACGAAATCATCCGACAGATGAAAGCCGGCATCACCGCTGAGGACAGCCGCAAAGTCCTTTCCATCACCAACCGCCACGAAGCCATCCGCACTGGAGTGGCCCTTGCCAAGAAAGGCGATATCATCTTGATTGCCGGAAAGGGACACGAGAACTATCAGGAAATCAACGGAATAAAGAACCATTTCGACGACAAGGAAGAGTTGTCGAAAGCATTTAAGGAGGCCCTCTGATGTTATACTATCTGTTCAATTATCTGCAACAATGCAACTTCCCGGGCGCGGGCGTGTTCAATTACGTCACCTTCCGCGCGGCGATGGCGGTTATTCTGGCTCTCATTGTGTCTGTATGGTTCGGCAGCTGGTTCATCAACTTGTTGAAACGCAAGAAAGTCGTTGAAACCCAGCGCGATGAGAAGACAGACCCGTACAACACGCAGAAAAAAGGCGTGCCCACTATGGGCGGCGTCATTATCATCACCGCCATCCTGATTCCCGTGCTTTTGGTGGCCAAACTCCATAGCATCTACACCATTCTGATGATTGTCACCACCCTGATTCTCGGCATTTTAGGTTTCTCCGACGACTACATCAAGACCTTCAAGCACCGTAAAGACGGCCTGAAACCCAAGGTAAAACTGGGTGGGCAAATCCTGCTGGGCTTGATTGTCGGATTGACCTTGCGTTTTAGTCCTGCCGTGCAAATCAACGAAACGGTGCATCTAAAAATCGAGAACAACAAGGAAGTGGTTGTGAAAAGCCCTGACGTGAAATCGACGCGGACGACCATCCCCTTCTTAAAAAACCATAATCTCAACTACGCTGACTTGTTCCGTTGGGCCGGTTCGAAGTGGATGTACAACCTCGCATGGATTTTCTTCGTGCTGCTCACCGTGTTTATCGTGGCGGCAGTCTCCAATGGAAGCAACCTCAACGACGGCATGGACGGCATGGCCTCGGGCAATTCCGCCATCATAGGGATAACATTGGTCATTTTGGCATATATATCAAGTAATGCAGTGACTGCCAGCCACTTCGACCTGATGTTCATCCCTGGAAGCGAGGAACTGGTGGTCTTTTTGGCCGCCTTTGTAGGCGCGCTCATCGGCTTCCTGTGGTTCAACTCCTACCCCGCCCAAATCTTTATGGGCGACACGGGCAGCCTCACCATCGGCGGCATCATCGCGGTGTCGGCCATCATCATGCACAAGGAGTTGCTGCTGCCTTTGCTCTGCGGCGTCTTCCTCTTCGAAATCCTTTCCGACCTGGATGTGAAACTCTTCCTCAAGCGCGGCAAGAAGCACCGTGTTTGGAAGAAAGGCCCTTTGCACGACCATTTCCGTACCAGCTACGACTGCTTCAAGAAGGCCTGGCCCAACTCGACCGTTACCTTCAAGGGTCGTGGCGAGGGCTACAACACCGTCCATCACGAAGTGAAAATCACCCTCCGTTTCTGGATTGCGACTATCCTCCTTGCAGCATTTACCCTTTTAACATTCAAAATCAGATAAATAGAATTCAAGATTCAAAATTCAAAATTTAAAATTCAAGATTCAAAATTTAAGAACTCAATACAGTTGACAACCGCATCCTTTTTGTAATAGAAAAACCCAAAACGATATGACTTACTTGGAAAAACTAATCAATACACGACAGAGGCCACAGAGCATGGTTGAAGGTATTTCATCCATGATCCTCCAAATCAGGAAGGAGAACATCAAGCAATGCCTCAGCGACCTCGACACCATGAGGCATCGGCAGGACTATATCGCCACCATTGATGGCGTGATGTATTACGACGACTCGAAGGCTGAGAATGTCAATGCCACATGGTTCACCTTTGAGAACATCGTCAAGCCCGTGGTGTGGATTGCTGGAGGCAACGACAAAGGCACCGACTTCAGTGACCTGAAGCCTTCGGTAAGAGAAAACGTCAGGGCCCTTATCTGCATAGGACCCAACAACACTAACCTGAGAAAGGCATTCAAAGGCGACATCAACGAAATCCGTCAAGCCGAAAGTATTGAAAAAGCCGTGGAAATGGCTTCACAAATCGCACAAGAAGACGATATCGTGCTGTTTTCGCCCGCTTGCCATGCTGAAAGCGAGAACAACGAGGAAAGAGGCAACCGCTACATTGAATCCGTGAGGAGACTAGAAAATGAACGTAATCAATAAAATATTGCGTGGTGACAAAGTTGTATGGGTAGTGGCGCTCTTGTTGGGAACCATTTCCTTGATTGTGGTTTACAGTGCGTCAAGTGCCTTGGTAGTCAAGAACTACGGTGGCAACACAGGCCGTTTGCTTCTGAAGCATTCCGGCACGCTGCTCATCGGCTATGCCATGATGTTTGCCGCCTACAAGATTGATTACCGGCGTTTTGCCAAATTCGCATGGTTCCTGCTGATACCTTGCCTTGCATTGCTTCTCTATACGTTGGTTTTCGGAAAGCATATCAACGCCGCAAGCCGTACCATTAACATCTTCGGCATCTCATTCCAACCGAGTGAAATCGCCAAAATCATCCTCATCACCTACTTGGCGCGACAATTGGTGATGATGGGCGACCGATTGACCCGCTTCAAAGATGTCATCCTCTATCTAGGGCTGCCTATTTTGCTTACCGCTGCGCTCATTTTCCCTGAAAACCTGTCAACGGCAGCCATCTTGTTAGTCGTTTGCATGGTGTTGCTGTTCATCGGAAGAGTTAAGTTCCTGCACATCCTCGCCATCGTTGGCATCGGTGTGGTGGGATTGGGCTTCTATATCGCCTTTGACGCGGCCAAAACCGAAATCGGAAACAAACGAGCAGAAAAGGAAAGTCGGAAAAGCGACCGAGAAGTGGTCTTCGTCCCAAAACAAACGCGTATCAAGACGTGGGCCAACCGCCTCGACGCCATGGGCGAAAGCAAAGAAGAAGGCTTCGACCCCTTCGATGACCACCACTACCAGCAAACCTACGCCAAAATCGCTGTGGCCACTGGCTCTGTGTTCGGCAAAGGCCCTGGCAAGAGCGAGCAACGCAACTTCCTGCCCCACCCTTACTCCGACTTCATCTATGCCATCATCATCGAAGAATACGGCCTCATTGGCGCTATCATCGTACTGCTACTCTATGTCATCCTGTTCACGAGGGTTATCCGAATCGTCCACAAACGACCACTTACCTTCGGGGCACTCATGGCGTTCGGACTGGGATTCCTCATCATCCTTCAGGCCATGATCAACATGGGTGTCTCCATCGGGCTGTTGCCCGTCACGGGACAGCCGCTACCCTTCATCAGTATGGGTGGTTCCTCCATGATGGCCACTGGATTTATCCTTGGCATGATTCTGAGCGTCACCCGAAATATCGAGGAAGAGACTGAGCAAGAACAAATTGAACAAGAAACAACAACCGAAGAAGTAATTGAAGATACCTATGAAAACGAACCCGAAAATCGTGATTAGCGGCGGCGGCACTGGAGGCCACATTTTCCCTGCCATCGCCATCGCCGATGCCTTGAAGCGCAAATTTCCCGAGGCTGACATCCTCTTCATCGGAGCCCAAGGCCGCATGGAGATGGAGCGCGTGCCCAAAGCAGGCTATCCCATAGAAGGCCTGTGGATCAGCGGGTTCACCAAGGATCTGAGAGCACTTAGCCTGCCTTTCAAGCTCATCAGCAGTCTGACCAAAGCACGGCGCATCTTGAAAAAGTTCCAACCCGATGTGGTCATCGGCGTTGGCGGTTTCGCCAGCGGTCCCACCCTGAAAGCCGCCAACTGGCTTGGCATTCCAACCATCATCCAAGAGCAGAACTCCTATCCAGGCAAAACCAACCGCAACGTAGGTCAAAAAGCCAAAGCCATCTGCGTAGCCTACGACCATATGGAGCAATGGTTCCCCGCCGAAAGGATTCACTTGACGGGCAATCCTCTGAGAGCCAACATCGCCGCAAGTGGAACACGTGAAGAAGCCGCAGCCTACTTCCACGTTGACGCTAAGAACCCTGTGGTACTTTTGGTCGGCGGAAGTCAAGGCGCGTTGGGCATCAACAAAGGCATCAGCGCGCAACTCAACCTGTTCAAGGACAACGACCTACAACTCATTTGGCAAACTGGAAAAACATATATCACACAAGCCCAAGAGGAAGTAAAAGCTTTGGGCCTTGGGGACAAAGTGAAGCCCACCGTCTTCATCGACCGCATGGACTTGGCCTACACCCTTGCCGACGTGGTCATCTCACGTGCCGGCGCCATGTCGATTTCGGAACTCGCCTTGGTGCAAAAGCCCGTCATCTTCGTGCCGCTCCCCACCGCCGCTGAAGACCACCAAACCAAAAACGCACAACGCCTCGTGGATGCCGAAGCTGCTCTCATGGTAAGGAACGTCGAGACAGAAACGGAGCTTGTTCCTACCTTGTTGAAGCTTGTTAACGACCCCATCAAACAAGAGAAAATGAAAGTCAACATCGGCAAGTTCGCCCGTCCGAACGCCGCTGAAGACATCGTTCAAATCATAGTTAATAGTTTTAGTTTAGTTGATTAGTTAATAGTTATGAGCGACAGGAAAGGACATACCATTTATTTTTTGGGCATCGGCGGCATCGGCATGAGCGCCCTGGCACGGTACTACCGCAGCCTCGGCTACGCCGTCACTGGCTATGACCTTACCCCTTCCCCGCTCACACAACAGCTAGAAAATGAGGGCATGGCAATCCATTATGAAGACAATCCAACTTTATTGCCTGCCCTCATTAGCTTTGTGGTTTACACCCCCGCTGTGCCGAAAAACCTCAAAGAATTCGAGGCATTGCAGAAACGAGGCCTCCCCATCCTAAAACGTGCTGAAGCCTTGGGGCAAATCTCAAAAGATCACTTCACTATCGCCATTGCGGGCACACACGGCAAGACCACCACCACCGCCATGGCCGCACACATCCTGAACGCTAACGGTAAGGACACCACCGCTTTCATCGGCGGCATCGCCAACAACTTCGGAAGCAACCTGCTACTCGGCAAAGGCACAGGCAGCCTCTTGGTCGTGGAAGCCGACGAGTTCGACCGCTCCTTCTTGCAACTGCGCCCCGCCATCAGCGTCATCAACTCCATCGACGCCGACCATTTGGACATCTACGGCGACCGACAGCACTTGGTGAAGAGTTTCAACGAATTTGCGCAACTAACCGAAAAACAACTTATTGTAAAAGAACATCTTGAAATTGAAGGCAAAGGCATCCTTCGTTTCGGCTTTGACAAAGACAACAGCTACCGCGCCGAAATCGTCAGGACAGAAAACGGTTTTACCGACTTCGTGGTTTATAGCGAGGGCACAAAGACCGAAATCCGTCTGCCGATGGCAGGCCGCCACAATGTGCTGAATGCCACGGCTGCCTTTGCAACTGCACGTCAGGCTGGAATCTCAGCTGAAGAAATCGCAAAAGCGTTATCCACCTTCAAAGGGGTAAAGCGTCGTTTTGACATCCGCATAAACAACGAAAAATATTGTTATATCGACGATTATGCCCATCATCCTGAAGAAATCAGGGCCTGCTTGCAAGCCGTCAGAGACGCTTTCCCGAAACAGAAACTCACCTTGGTCTTCCAGCCTCACTTGTTCAGCCGAACCCGCGATTTCATGGACGACTTCGCACAAATTCTGGGTATGGCCGACGAGCTGATCCTGCTCGACATCTATCCGGCCCGCGAGAAGCCCATCGAAGGCATCACCTCAAAAGCTTTGTTGGACAAAGTGCAATTGAACGACAAGAAGCTCTGTCCTAAGTCTGAGCTTATCAGCTTGATTGACAGCGAGAAGCCCGAACTATTAGTCACAATGGGTGCTGGCGACATCGACCGTTTTGTTGAACCCTTGGAAAAACTGATTGCGACATGGTAAAGAAAATTTTCAGCATATTGGCATGGGTCGTCACAGGAGCCGCATTAGTCGCCCTGTTCATCTTCGCGCGAGAGAATTATCTTGACACACCCATTCGCTCCGTCAACGTGGACATTGACAGGAACGCCGACAGCGGTTTTGTCAAGAAAGAAGTCGTCCTTGCCGACATCAATACGTTATGTGCCACAGCCAAAATCGGCACGGTCAACATGGCTTCCATCAGCAAGCAACTGAAATCCAACCCGTGGATTGAGAGTTCGTCCTCTTTCGTTGACCTCGATGCCAATCTGAACGTCAAACTCAAGGAATATGAGCCCGTGATGCGTGTTTTCGGAACCAACGGACAATCAGCCTACGTTACTGCCGAGGGAGTGCTACTCCCTGTAAGTCGCAGTCACACGCCACACGTTCTCATTGCCAGCGGTAATTTCAATCTGGACTCCATACAGTTCAACCACAAGCTCTGCGACAGCATTGAGGTCGAACGCAACATCTTGAATGCCAAATATGTGCTGGAAGCCATCGAGCGCAACAGCTTCATGAAAAACAACGTCGGGCAGATTTATTGTAATGGAAGAAACGAGTTTGAGATTGTAGCCAAAGGCATTGGCTCACGAATCGTCATTGGTGACACCTGTAGCATTGACGACAAGCTGAAACGCTTGGAAATTTTCATCGAACAGAAAGCCAACAGCCTTGAAATCAAGAGCTTCAAAACAATCAATCTGAAATATAAAAATCAAATAGTTTGCACAAAAAGATAAAGCCATGAGTGAAGGAAAAATTATCGTCGGATTAGACATCGGCACCACCAAGGTGGCCTGCATCGTAGGCAGGAAAGCCAGCAACGGGAAAATCGAAATCTTAGGATACGGCAAGACCGTCTCCACAGGTGTAAAGCGTGGGGTGGTCACCAACATCTTTGAGACTGTCGACGCCATCAAGCAAGCCGTGGCGCAGGCCTCTGAGCAATCGGGCGTGGAAATCAACCGCGTCAGCGTCGGCATCGCCGGACAGCACATCAAGAGTCTGCAGCACCGAGGCGTGATGATGCGCGACAATCACCTGACCGAAATCACGGAAGCCGAGCTAGAAAGGCTGCGCAACGACACGTTCAAAATCAACATGATGCCAGGTGAGGAAATCATCGACATCATCCGCCAAGACACTTACGTGGACGGTGAACTGGCCAATAACCCTGTGGGCATGTTGGGAAGCAAAATCGAAGCCAACTTCCATGTCATCATCGGACAGACCTCAGCGGCGAAAAACATCATCAGGTGCATCGAAAATGCTGGCCTTGAAATGGACTACATGATTCTTGAGCCTATCGCTTCGGCACAAGCCGTGCTCGACGAAGAGGAAAAAGATGCGGGTGTGGTCCTCGTCGACATCGGCGGCGGCACCACCGACATCGCCATTTTCAAAGAAAAGAAGATACAACATACAGCTGTGATTTCCATCGGCGGTAACATCATCACCAACGACATCTGCACAGGCTGCTCCATCATCAGGCACTATGCAGAGGAAGTAAAAGTGAAATTCGGTTCTGCCTTAGCCGAACAGAACCGCGACGATGAGGTGGTCTCCATCCCTGGCATCAAGGGCCGTCCACCCAAGGAAATCTCGTTCAAGAACCTGGCCGGCATCATCCAATCGCGTCTTGAAGAGATTTTCGAGATGGTGAACTACGAAATCCAAAAAGCGAAAGCCAGCAACAACCTGATTGCCGGCATTGTGCTTACCGGCGGTGGAGCCCTGATGAAGCACATCCAACAGTTGGCCGAGTTCAAGACAGGCCTTGAAGTGCGCATTGGCTATCCCAACGAGCATCTTGCCGAAAGCTCCATGAAAGAAATGTCAAGCCCCATGTATGCCACTGGCATAGGCCTCGTCATCGAGACCATCGCTCGCATGGAACACGACGACCAATTATACGAATCACAGCAGGCCGAACGCGAGAAAGAACTAAGCTCACAGCCTATTGAAACCACCCCAACTGTCGAAATAGAGGATCCCGAAGGCAAAGAAGAGGACAAAGATGGTAGAAGAAGAAAAAAAGAGCGCAAAGGCCTTGACCTGACAGAGATCGTTACCTCGTTGTCTAAAATTTTCAATCCCGATGATATCAAATAAAAACCAATAAAATCATGGAAGATCAATACAATTTCACCCCTCAGGGACAGGACGAACTGTTCAAACCCGTCGATGCGGAGATGCCCAACTACATCAAGGTCATCGGCGTAGGCGGAGGCGGCGGTAATGCCGTCAGCCACATGATGGAGGAAGGCATCACTGGTGTCGATTTCATCCTCTGCAACACCGATTACCAAGCCTTGATGAAAAGCTGCGTCAAAACCAAAGTTCACCTCGGCCAACGCGACCTTGGAGCCGGCAACGACCCCAACAAAGGCCGTGAAGCCGCCGAAATGAGCAAGGACGAAATCCAAGCCCTGCTCGACGACAACACCAAGATGCTCTTCGTCACGGCGGGCATGGGCGGCGGCACCGGCACCGGCGCGGCTCCCGTCATTGCCAAACTAGCCAAGGAGAAAGGCATCCTCACCGTCGGCATCGTCACCTTGCCCATGGAACGCGAAGGCCGTCGCCGCAAGATGCAAGCCCTCGCTGGCATTGACGAACTCAAAAAATGTGTCGACACGCTCATCCTTATCAGCACCGACAAATTGCGCGACCAGTACGGCGACCTGAAGCTCTCCGAAGCCTTCCGCAAGGCCGACGACGTGCTGACTACCGCCGCCAAGGGCATCGCCGAGATCATCACGGTGCCTGGTTATGTCAATGTCGACTTCGAGGATGTCACCACTGTGATGAAAGACAGTGGCAAAGCCATCATGGGCTCAGGTATAGCCGAAGGAGATGGCCGCGCCGAAAAAGCCATCAAGGCCGCCATCCACTCGCCCTTGCTCAACGACTCCAACATCGAGGGCGCCAAAAACATCCTGCTCTACATCACTTCCGGCACCAATGAGGTATCATTGGACGAGGTCGACGAAATCCTAGAAATTGCGCAAGCCTCTTGCGGCAACAACTCCGACGTCATTTGGGGTAACGGCACCGACGAAAGTCTCGGTGAGGCCCTCTGTGTGACCCTCATTGCCACTGGCTTCAACCACGAACAAAAGATTATCCACAGCCCAAAACCTGATGGAACCATGAAGAAAGACGACAAGGCCCAAAGCGTGGGGAAAGTCATCTACGACATAGACGGCAACGTGGTTTCGGGCCCTGTCAACGTCCCAGAGCAGCCCAAGACCGAAAATGTCATCAAAGAAAAAGCCGAGCCGCTTCCTGAAGCAGAAATTGCTCCAAAAGTAGAAGACACAAAACCCGCTCCGGAACCTGTGCCCGAGAAGAAGGAAGAAAAAATCACGCACATCCTGTTCGATGACGAACCATTGGACGAGGCACCTGTAGAGTTAGACCTGCCCCAACCGCAACCCACAGCAGAACCTGTCCCTGAGAACACGACCGTCGTACCGCACGATGAGCCGAAGCCTTATGTCAAGGTGTACCAAAACCCCTTCTCGTCCGTTTCCGACGACGACAGCTTCGAAATCACCTCGCGTATCATGACCAAGGAGGAAGTCATGGCCAAAGCACAAGAAGTTGCCTTTATGGAAGCCAAGAAAATCAAGGAAATCGACCCAAAAGAAGAGCTGCGCAAGCAAAGGCTTCGTGCGTTGAGCATGAATTTCATGACGCAACGCGGATTGGAAGAGATTGAAAACCAACCCGCTTACTTACGTCGCAATGTGGACTTGAGCGACCACAATGCTGACAACGGCATGTCGCACTACTCGACCTCAAGCAAGGGCATCAGCGGCGAAAACAGCTTCTTGCACGACAACGTGGACTGAGCTCAACTCGCTGCATAATCCATTGCAGGGATGAAGATTCTTGTCAGGACAATATTGCTGCTGACTATGTTCTTGATGTCGGAACTCGCCAATGCGCAAAGTTTTACCAACGATTTCGAGAACGGAAACGAATGGCTTCTGCCATGGTTCAACATCCATATTGTCTCTGACAGCGATTCGCTTGCGGGAAACCATGTATGCCTCTGCGACTCCATCCATGAATATGGTCTCGGCTTCGGCATCGATGCAGGGAAAGAGTTCGTGCAACAGAACATCCGTTGCCGATATGAATTCGACTTCCGTGCGCCCGACAGCCTCATCGACGCCCTCATTGTATTCAGCATCAATGAGGGTAACAAGCCCTATTGGAACGCCTATTCGCTCAGCGATTTCCACTCTGATTCAACGGGATGGGCACGAGCCAAGTTTGACCTCAGTTTCCCTTTCGACTACATCGGCGAGGGAAAGGTCCTTTCATACCTATGGAACAGAAGCAAAGAGATCCTATATTTCGACAATGCCAAACTGGAAATCGAAGCCTGGCGCTCTTCAAGCTATCAACCTGAAATTGAGCACAAACCTGATTCCACATCCCCCGAATTTGGATTACAGTCTCCCTATCTCATGATGTTCCCCACCTATCTCATTCCAGTTGTGGAATACATCGACGCGCATGGTGACACCCTATCCGATCCGTCGGTGGTGGAAATCAAGTTTGACGATGGCTGGATTGAGTATTATGGACAGCCACATTCTTCGATAATTGCCAAATTTGTGGACATTGAAACCACTTTCAAGAAAGATGTCAAGTTGCTGCGTTTGGCCTTGGTTTGGCCTTTGCCCGAAGGCAAACTCACCATTTATCGTAGAAACCAGCGCGTCGACACCACTGATTTTCAGTATAGTTATTATCTTGACAGAGAGGGCTTTTCTTTCAAAAACGATAGCCTGAGATTCAGCACCTATCATAATACTGGCATTTCGTCGTTGCAACTCAATATGGAGGACAGAACCGCCTGTTTCAACATCGACTATTGGCGTGACCATCCGCTGCTGCACTATCCCATGCGAACGGACACAACGGATTATTTTGAGGACATCTCCTATCGCGAAATCAAGGCGGGCGAAACACTGAAAGGCCATATCACCATTTATAACTCCGCACCAGAGGAATTGCCACGCATCATGCCCGTCTGGAACGGCTACCTTTCCGCATTCATTTTCACCGAACACGCCGACTGGACCGACCTGCGCACCCATCGCGCCGTACTCTTTGGAAATGAGCATATTACCAAACCCGAAGAGGCTGTTGGCGGTTTCTGCTATTTCGGCATTCCCGTTACGAAAAGCGTGTTCTACTGGAATCCCGACAACATCACCAATGAGAAAACCAGCAAAGAGCTTTTCACCAGCCCCATCACTTCCATCAAGACGGACAAGGAGTTCTATAAACTACTGAAAACCATTAAAAAAGAAGGTTTCGAAATCTGTCTGCACTCGCCTGAAATCTACACCACCATTCCGAGCGAATTCCCAAAAGCCATGCGTTTCATGCGGCGGCAGTTCGGCACAAAAAGCTGGATTGACCACGGCTACAACAACGGCCCCGACAAGAACCGCGAGGACATGGTTTGCGACGGTCTCCTCCCCGACTCGCCACAATATGCCGCCACGTTGTGGAAAAAGAACGGCGTGCGCTATTTGTGGAACGCCTATTACGAGGAAAACCGCATGGAAGACCTGATTTTCGACGGGCATTTCGTGCAGCCCTATGACGGCTTCGGCGACGCACTACCCAACCGACAAATCACCACCCTGCCCAATGGCGACAAAGACTTTTTGCTTTGGTCGACACCATCCACTTTGGAAGTGAATGAAGACCGCGAATGGTATTATTACTTCGATTCCGCTCGCCTGCAACGCCTTGTAGACCAGCACAATGTATTCATCACCCATATTTACCCCGCTTGGACCGACCCGTGGCGCGCCTTCTGGCAATACAACGAAAACGGCACCGCCGTGGCCATGCCCGGATTCAACTTCGCCTTGAGCCAACTCGCCCGCTTCCGCGACGAGAAAAAAATTCTGCCGACCACCGTGGAGCAATACCTCAGTTATTACGAAAAGCTCTTCAATATTGATTACCAAATACTTGACAACAACAGCATAGCCCTCACCAACCGAGGCGATGCCATCAACGGCCTTACCTTGCTTTGCACCCGACCCATCATTGCAGACAAGCCTATCGACTTCCGCAAAGTGGACGAAGGTTATTTGGTGTGGTTCAATTTGGGCAAAAACGAAACCGCCATCATAAAATACAGACAATGAAAAGATTATCCATATTTGTCAGCGGCAACGGCACCAACCTACAACGCATTGCCGAATATTTCTTAGAAGATTTTGAAGTCAAAATTAAGAATGTAGTGTGCAACAACCCTAAGGCCTATGCCATCGAAAGAGCGAAAAAATTGGGCATCCCTGTGCGAATGATTACCAAGCAAGACTTCAACAGCGAAGCCTTCACTCAAGAGTTGAAAAGCCTTGGCATCGATCTGATTGTACTGGCTGGCTTCCTTTGGAAACTGCCGGAGAGCCTCGTCAAAGCCTTTCCCAAAAAGATTGTCAACATCCACCCTGCCTTGCTGCCCAAATATGGCGGAAAGGGTTTCTATGGCGAGCATGTTCACGAAGCTGTAGTGGCCGCCAAGGAGCCTTATTCTGGGATTACCGTCCACTATGTCAACGAGTTATACGACAGCGGAGAAATCATCCTTCAGGCCCGTGTCAGCTTAGACGAAAAAGAAACGCCCGACTCCTTGGCGGCCAAAATCCACCAGTTGGAGCAGGCGTATTTCCCTGTGGCGATTGAACAAGTACTCAATGCTATTCAGTAGGCAAAGACTTAAACCCGTTACCCATAATCTCAGAGCTTTCGATCACGTTGACGAAAGCGTTGGGGTCAAGGAAACGGAGGTTGGCCTTCAGCTTCACCAAGTCGCTACGGTTCAAGGTCACATAAATCATCTTGCGCTCGGCACCTTGATAAAGGCCGCTTCCAGCAAAGACGGTACCACTGCGGTCGAGATCCTTGATGATAAAGTCGCGCACTTCGTCAATCTTGTCGGTAACGATGAAGGCCGTCTTATAACTCTTCACGCCCTCCACCACGAGGTCGATAATCTTGCTCTCGATGAAAATCAAGATGACTGAATAGATGGGCAGACGTATATCTTCGAAGGCGACGAGGGTAGTCAGTGAGATGATGCTATCGACGATAAGCACAAGTGTTCCGAGACTAATTTTGGTGTACCTGTGGGCAATCATGGCAATGATGTCGGAGCCTCCAGATGTGGCACCAGAGCGGAAAATCACACCGATGGCCAAGCCATAAATGAGACCCGAAACGACCGTGTTCAAGAAGAAGTCAGGCATGAAATAGCGCTGGACATCCCCATCCATGAAGAACAACGACGACTGCAGTTCCGTGTCGAAGAACGCACCGTCGTGGATGACGGGGGCATACCCCCACCATGTTTCAAGAATATAGGTAAACACGGGTATCAAAATGACCGAAATGACCGTCTTGACGCCAAACTTGGGCCCCAAAATGATGGTGCCAATGATGAGTAGCGGGATGTCCATGCAAATACCCGCCAAGGAGATTTTCCATCCCCACAGTGCGTTAAACACGTTGGCCAAACCGTACACACCACCTGGCGCCAAGTGGTAAGGATTCACGAACATCACATCGCCAACGGCGAACAATGCCGAGCCAAACACCAAGTAAGCGTAGGCCAGAATTTGTTGTCTCAATTTCTCGTTCTTCATAGTCTAAACAAATAAAAACCAATGATTTGAACTAAATTTACCTCTTATTGAAGCGGCAAAGGTACGAAAAAAGGAGAAATCAAAGATTTCTCCTTTTTTGATTTTTCAAAATGGCTATATCACAGCAGTTTCTTCTTCAAAGTCTCAATCATATCGACCGTCATCCTGTCGAGGTCGTACTTAGGATTCCAGCCCCACTCCTTGCGGGCGCAACTGTCATCCATCTTGTTCGGCCAACTGTCAGCAATGGCCTGACGAATCGGGTCGAACTTGTACTCCATTTCGAAGTTCGGATAGTACTTCTTGATGGCGTTGTAGATGATCTCAGGGTCGAAACTCATGGCCGTCACGTTGAACGAGTTGCGGTGTACCAGCTTGGTCGGGTCAGCTTCCATGATGTCGACCATGGCATCCAGAGCGTCAGGCATATACATCATGTCCATGTAAGTGCCTTTGCTGATGGGGCAATAGAATTTCTCGCCTTTCACGGCGGCATAGTAAATCTCCACGGCGTAGTCGGTGGTGCCACCGCCAGGCAACGTCAAGTTGCTGATGAGGCCTGGGAAACGGACGCTACGCGTGTCGACGCCAAAGCGGGTAAAATAATAGTCGCTCAACAATTCGCCTGTCACCTTGGTCACGCCGTAAATGGTGTTCGGGCGCTGGATGGTGTCCTGCGGTGTGTTGTCGTGCGGCGTACTGGCACCGAAAGCACCAATGGAGGATGGCGTGAAGACGGCGCAGTTGAAGATACGAGCCGTCTCAAGGCAATTCACCAACGAGCCGATGCCGACATTCCAACCCAGCATGGGATTCTTCTCGGCTGTTGCCGAAAGGATGGCTGCGAGGTTATAGATGGTGTCGATGTTGTAGCGTTTCACCACCTCGACGATTTGCATGATCTGTGTCGAGTCGATTCTCTCAAAAGGACCGGTCTCGGCAATCTCACCAGTCAAAGGGCGAAGATCGCTCGCAACCACGTTTTCGTTTCCGTAGGTGCGGCGAAGCTTCTTCACCAATTCTGTTCCGATTTGTCCACCAGAACCGATTATCAATATCTTTTTCATTTTTACTTAATTTATATTTCAAAGCTGGGAAACCTTACATTAACACCTTTTATCGTCATGGCGGAGGAACATCCGCCATCTCCCAAACGCGAAGACAAATCCTTTCCGCACAGGGGATTGCGGGTCAAGCCCGCAATGACGGTAAAGGTCTAGTGTAGTGTCCCAAGGTCTCGTGTCTATTACTTCAGGATACCTAATTCTTTACCAATCTTCACGAAGGCGGCGATGCACTTGTCGAGGTGCTCACGCTCGTGGGCGGCGCTCACCTGCACGCGGATACGAGCTTGGCCTTTCGGCACCACAGGATAGTAGAATCCCGTGACGAAGATGCCTTCTTCCTGCAACTTGGCAGCGAATTTCTGTGATAGCGGAGCGTCGTAGAGCATCACGGCGCAGATGGCAGATTGTGAAGGCTTGCAGTCGAAGCCAGCCTCGGTCATCTTCTTGATGAAATATGCCGTGTTTTCGTGGAGCTTGTCCTGCAAAGCATTGGTCTCGCTCATCATCTCGAACATACGGATTCCAGCGGCCACAAGGCCTGGAGCCATCGAGTTGGAGAACAGATACGGACGCGAACGCTGACGCAGCATATCGATGATTTCCTTACGACCCGTGGTGAAGCCACCCATTGCACCACCAAAGGCCTTGCCGAGGGTACCCGTCAGGATTTCAATCTTGCCACGGAGGTTGTAGTGTTCGGTGACACCGCGACCCGTTCTGCCGACCACGCCTGCGGAGTGGCTTTCATCGACCATCACCATGGCGTTATATTTCTGGGCGAGTTCATAGATCTTGTCGAGCGGGCAGACGTTGCCGTCCATCGAGAACACGCCATCGGTGACGATGAGGCGGAAACGGCAGCCTTGAGCGTCTTGCAACTGCTTCTCCAGGTCAGCCATATCTGCATTGGCATAGCGGAAACGCTGTGCCTTGCAAAGGCGCACGCCGTCGATGATGGAAGCGTGGTTCAAAGCATCGGAGATGATAGCGTCATCGGGACCAAGCAATGGCTCAAACACACCGCCATTGGCATCGAAGCAAGCAGCATAAAGGATAGTGTCTTCCGTGCCGAAGAACTCAGCAATCTTGGCTTCCAACTTCTTGTGGAGATCCTGGCAACCGCAGATGAAACGGACGGAGGCCATACCAAAGCCACGGGCATCCATGCCGTCCTTGGCGGCCTGAATCAATTCGGGATTGTCAGCCAAACCAAGGTAGTTGTTTGCACAGAAGTTGAGGCACACCTTGCCACCAACCATGATTTCAGCGCCCTGGGCGCTCTCGATGATGCGTTCACGTTTATAAAGGCCATCAGCATCAATCTGAGCCAATTCCTTTTTCAGATACTCTTGAAAATCTGCGTACATTTTTATTAGTTTTAAGTTGTTAGTTATCAGTTTGCAGTTAATCAATTGTTCAATTGGTTAGGCTTTCAGAGGCAAAACTGACAACTGCAAACTTCCAACTGACAACTGATTTCGGCGCAAAGGTACAAAAAGGATTGTTAGGTTGTACAACATTTCTTGGATTTTGTTTGTCAAAATGCACACGATACCTTATCTTTTCAAGATTTTCCGCCCAAAACGCTGGCCGTTCTGCTCAACTTGCAAGAAATAAACGCCCGAAGGCCATTGCGAGACATCTAAGTGAAACCCCGAACTTGAGATTAAACCAGTAAACATTTTCCTCCCCATCACATCAACGACGTTAACATTCAAAGGTTTTGATGACAAGGCCTCACCAACACAGATGGTCAGCAAGTTTGTAGCAGGATTGGGATAGACCTCAATCAACATCACAGCACTTTCAGCCACCGAAGTCGGAAAGCTCAGGTGATTGAATAAAAAGTCTCGAGTGATGGCGAAGCAAACATTGAATTTCTCCTCGTTCAACTGGCCAATCGTATTAAGGTAAAAAGCATGACCTTCGCCCTCAAACGAGTGGAACTCGTAATCAGTAATGCCAATTTCATCGAGGTAATTAGCGATGGCGTGAGAGCCGTACATGAAAGGCATCAGATTAGGCATAACCCCAGCAAAACAATAGCCCGAGTCGTAAGGTACAGTATTGTCGTCAGTGCCGTGAATCATGCACAACGGCACATATTCCTCCGTGCTGATAACCTCCAGGTCCATCACACCGCCCCAGTGCGGAATGGCTCCAGCCACCGCTGGCGAGAAACCAGCGTACTCGTCGAAACCCGAGCTATGCATCGAACCTAAATCAGGATCCTCAAAGGTCTCTACAGGACGCTCATCTTCGTCCATGAAAAGCTCGCACAAAATGGCGATGGAGCCTGCCGAGTTACCGAGCAAAAAGACCTATTTCGAGTCAATCCGGTATTCATCGCAATGATATTTGAAAAACCGTATCGCAGAACTGACATCCTGAGCCGCCATGTAAGCATCTCGAATCAGCGACGTGGAATTAAGATTCCAAAACGAAAGCAGACGATAGTCGATGGAGGCCGCCACATAGCCATGTTTGGCCAAACGGGTGCAATACTCTACCATATCAACATAATCGCGGCTGCCTGCGACAAAAGCACCACCAAAAACTGTTATCACCAACGGACGCGCCGAAAGGGTGTCACCCGCCGGCTCGTAAAAGTCGAGATACAACGTAGTTGGTGCAGTCTCCCCTTCCTTAACGGCATTGCTGAAAGGAATGGCTGTGGAAATGGTCACCTCGTCGAAAACAGGTTCAGCATAACGCACACCCGACTGCGCTTTCATCGCATTCACAAACAAGCCACATGTCAATATAATGGTCAAAATCAACCTTAAGTTTTTGGATGTCTTCATTTTACTAATTGTTTGATTATTTACTAACGGCAAAATTACAGTTTTTTTTGTAATTTTGCGCCCGATAAACACAAAAACACCAGTAAAATGAACGGCACCTTATATATTTATAACAGCCTCTCGCGCTGCAAGCAACCTTTCAAACCCTTGAACGCCCCGCACGTGGGTATGTATGTCTGCGGTCCCACCGTCTATGGTGATGCGCACCTCGGCCATGCAAGGCCAGCCATCACTTTCGACTTGGTTTTCAGGTATTTGAAGCATCTCGGCTACAAAGTGCGCTATGTGCGCAACATCACCGACGTGGGCCATCTGGAACATGATGCCGACGAAGGCGAGGACAAAATCGCAAAAAAAGCCCGTCTTGAAAACCTTGAGCCGATGGAAGTGGCTCAATACTACACCAACCGCTATCACGCCGCGATGGACAAACTGAACGTGCTACGTCCTTCCATTGAGCCTCACGCCTCGGGACACATCATCGAACAGATTGCGATGGTGCAGAAGATTCTCGACCACGGCTATGCCTACGTAGAGAACGGATCGGTGTATTTCGACATCGAGAAATATAATAAGGAGCACCCTTACGGCATCCTTTCGGGGCGCAATTTCGAAGAGATGCTCAACACCACGCGCGAGTTGAGTGGTCAAGAAGAAAAGCACAACCCTGTCGATTTTGCTTTGTGGAAAAAGGCTGAACCTAAGCACATTATGCGTTGGCCCTCGCCTTGGAGTGACGGTTTCCCTGGCTGGCACATGGAATGCTCGGCAATGGGTTGCAAGTACCTCGGTGAGACCTTCGACATCCACGGCGGCGGTATGGACCTCATGTTCCCGCACCACGAGTCGGAAATTGCGCAGAGCGTGGCCGCCAACGGTAAACAGCCTGTTGTGTATTGGATGCACAACAACATGATCACCATCGGTGGACAAAAGATGGGCAAGTCATTGGGTAACTTTATCACCCTCGATGAGTTCTTTAACGGCAGCCACATCAACGCCAAGGGCGAAGAGATGATTGCGCAGCCTTACAGCCCCATGACCATCCGCTTCTTCATCCTGCAAGCCCACTACCGCAGCACCTTGGACTTCAGCAATGAAGCCCTGCAAGCCGCCGAGAAGGGCTACAACCGCCTGATGGAAGCCGTGAAAACCGCCAAAGGCCTGAAAGCCACCGAAGGTGCAGCAAACCTTGACATCCAAAAGATTGCCGATGCCTGCTACGAAGCCATGAACGACGACTTCAACAGCCCTATCGTCATCGCCAACCTCTTTGAGGCCGTGCGCATCGTCAACACCGTCAAGGACGGCAAGGCGCAAATCAACGCTGAGGAGTTGGCTTTGCTCAACAAACTCTTCAACGATTTCGTCTTCGACATCCTCGGTCTGGTGGAAAGCAATGCCTCCGAAGGCAACGGTGCCCTCGTCGATGGCCTGATGCAAACCATCATCGGCATCCGCAAACAAGCCCGCGCCAACAAGGACTGGGCCACCAGCGACCTCATCCGCGACGAGCTGGCCAAATACGACATTGTCCTCAAGGACGGCAAGGAAGGCACTACCTGGAGCTTGAAATAAGTTAGAAGTTAAGAGTTAAAAAGTTAGGAACTAAAATGAGGGGACGCTGTCTCTTGGTTTTGTTTTGCGCCTTAGGCTTTTCCTCGATTTGCATAGGACAGTCTTTGTATTATGAGCCTGGCTTCGATGTGGGTCATTACACCCCTTTCAGTGAGCGGCACAAGTACATCTCGGATTACATGCAATACAGCTTCGACCTCCGAATTGGACTCCAAACCAAGGGCGAAAAACAGTGGCAACAGAAATACGCTTATCCCTCTTATGGGCTGCTGCTTAGCTTTACTCACAACACCCTAGACAGTGTCATTTATTACACGCATGAGGGAAACCAATATGGTTCCATCGGGGAGTGTTTTTCGTTGGCCGGTTTCATCAATGGGCCGTTTTATCGTGGCAAGAATTGGTCATTCGATTACGACATCATCTACGGTGCCGACCTTTGGACTCGACACGGCAACGAAATGTTAGGCTCGGCACTGAATTTTCACGTCAGCTTCGACGTTGGCCCAACCATCAAACTCACAGAGCATTTGGATTTGGCCGCACGTTATCTCTATTACCACTCCTCCAACGGTGCCACTTTCCTTCCCGACAACGGCGTCAACAGCCACAGTTTCAGGTTGGCGTTGCGCTATCATCCGAAGGGACGGTTGGACTTCATCTGCGATGACCGCGAGTCTTTCATGAAGCAAAACAACTTCTTCGTCTCGGAAGGCATTGGCTGGCTGCAAACCTACACCAAACAAGAAGGCCAGTTGCCCAACGAAACGCCTTTTTTCATTGGTAACACATTGCGTTTTGGTTTTTCGCGACAGTTCAACCCAATGTTTCGTTGGGATGTCGCTATTGACCTGCTGTGGACCGGAGAAACCCGTTATTGCCACAAGCTCGCCAATGAACAGTTCAACTTTTGGAACTCATCACACATAGCCACCTCTGCCGATTTTGAAATTCTTTTCGGGCGGTTCGCCTTCAGCGCCGGAATGGCCTATTACCTTTACCACGGTTCGAAATATCTTCCTGAATTCTACACTCCCTACTATGAGCGGGTTGGCTATAAGTTATACTTTGGCAAGGCTAACCGGATGTTCATAGGCACATTGATGAAAATCCACCTTAATTCCATCGATTATATTGAATGGACTTATGGACTATTGTTTTAAACCATGAAAAAATCATTTTTACTACTATTTGAGCTTTTACTCGCACCTACTTTCATTTTTTCACAAACCCAAACCAAACTTTGGAACGACCCACGCAACATCTGGGAAGCTGACACTCGTCTGGGAAAATACTTTCCTTTTGAAGAGCGTCACGCTTACATGAAGGCGCTTCCTCAATACGGCATCGACCTGCGTGTAGCCCGACAAACCGACGGTCGCAAACAATGGGAAAAAGATTTCAATTATCCGGTCTTCGGTGCTTTCCTGCGTTTCGAAAAAAACAACGTGGACAGCGTCGAATATGTTGACCGCAATGAAAACGGCTATGAGAGGGTGAGTTGGCGTGCTCTCGGAGACTGCATCTCGACGGGCGGCTTCATCAATGGGCGGCTTTATCGCGGCAAATACTGGTCGTTCGACTATGACCTCATGGGGGGACTCTCGTTCTGGACCAGACACGGCGATGAGTTCATCGGCTCTGTCGTCAACGTGCATCTTGCCATCGATGTTGGCCCGACCTTTATGATTGAAGACAATTTCGACCTATTGGTGCGCTACCAGTTCTCGCACTCTTCCAATGCAGCCTTGCGTCTGCCCAACTGCGGCATCAATGTGTTCAGTTGGTTAGTGGGCTTGCGTTACCATCCCAATGGGCGACCAGAACTGATTCCTAAGGAGAAGCCTCACCCTAAGTTCCAAAAAAGCACGGCCATCTTTGCCACCGAGTCGTTCGGCCTCTTGCAAACCAACGAATGGATGCGGAGCTACCAAACCGCCGACGGCACCATGGTCAGCGACCTGCCCAACGAACGGCCGTATTATTTCGCCGATATCATTCAACTCGGCGTGCACCGTCAGTTCCATCCTAAATTCAGCTACGACATCGCCTTGGACTTCGGCTGGACTGGCGAAACCAAGCGCATGTATGAAAAGGCACACCAAATGTACACCGAAGATCATGAGTATTTCTCTGGCGACGAAGCCATTCCGCTGATGGAATACAGTTTTGCACGCGGTTTGCATCTCGCTCCTTCGGTGATGTTTGAGATCAATTACAACCGTTTTGCATTTTGTATCGGTGGTGCCTATTACCTTTGGCACGGCATTTACTACGGCACCGACCAGAAGAAGACTTGGGGCCTAGCCGAGTCATCGGAGAGCAACTTTGAGGACACCTACCTGCCGCCCTGCTACCGCACTTTCTATGAGCGCCTGGGGTTCAAGTATTATTTAGGCGAAAACCGCAACATGTTCGTCGGTTCGTTCATGAAAGTCCACGAGGTCGTCATCGACTATGCCGAATTCACTTTCGGGATGAATCTTTTCAGTTGGAAGGACAAGCAGAGGTAAATCTCATTCGCCGTAATCGACTTCGTTGAGGAAATTGCCCTGCTCGTCGTAATATTTCCACTTACCACAGTGTTTGTCAGCCTTGTAAAAGCCTTCCCATCGTAAATTGCCATTTTCCCAATACACCGTGGTGGCGCCATCCATCTTTCCAGCCTTGAAGGAGCCTATGCTTTGGGGGCGCCCGTCGCGAAGATAGGCCTTCCATTCGCCCTCGCGCTTACCGTCTTTCATCGCGCCCTCCATCTTCACCTGACCCGATTCATAATACTCGATTTCCTTCACGCAATTGCCTGATTTGTCGAGCATTTTCACGTATTGCGGCTGGCCATTCGAAAAACGGGCTTCCACCTTTTCCGTCAGCTTGGGCGTGCAGGCCGCCATCGCCAAAACCATGGCCATATACATAAACAATTGTTTCATATTCGTTGAATTTTAATTACAAATCATCCGTCTTCCCTATAGGATTATCTGTTGAAAATCAATCTTTTGCCTCTATCATCTTCGTGGAAAACGCCGTTCTCGTACACTAAATTGCCGTTCACAAAGGTATGTGTCACCAACGAATGGACTTCCAGACCGTCGTATGGCGTCCAACCACATTTGGAATACTCGTTTTTATTTGAAATACAATGGTTTGCATTCATATCCACCAACACCATATCAGCATAATAGCCTTCGCGGAGGAAACCACGACGGTCGATTTGGTACAAAATGGCTGGATTGTGGCACATCAGTTGCACCAACAAAGGCAAATCGTCATGTAACACATTGGTCATCAACTCAAAAGAATGCTGAATGGATGGGAATCCCGACTTGCTCGTGAAATAATCGCCCGTGAGCTTTTCCTCAAGCAAATGCGGAGCATGGTCGGTGCCAATGGTGTCAATCAAGCTTGTTCTCAACGCGTCCAACAAAGCCATCTTGTCGCGGCTCGACTTGATGGCCGGATTGCATTTGATGGCGAAACTCTTATCCTCGTAATCGTGTTCGTCAAACCACAAGTAATGCGGACAAGTTTCTGCCGTTATTTTTTTGTCTTTCAGCGGAATGTCATTTCTAAACAACGACAATTCAGCTTTCGTCGAGATATGCATCACATGCAACCTTGCGCCAAATTTTTCAGCCATGTCGACAGCCTTAGATGACGACTTGTAGCAAGCCTCCGAAGTGCGCACAAAAGGATGGATTCCCGCGTCGGCAATGACCTCTCCCTTAGCCGCCAAGTCCTTGCAGCGCACCGTGTTGGCATGAATCATTTGCTCGTCCTCGCAATGTGCGGCAATCAGGCAAGGCGACTCCCTGAACAGCCGCACCAAAACCTCATTCTGGTCGACGAGCATATTGCCCGTACTCGAACCCATGAAGAGTTTGATGCCGCACACCAGCTTAGGGTCGGTTTTCACTATTTCGGCGAGGTTGTCGTTGGTCGCGCCAAGATAGAAAGAATAATTGGCCAAAGACTTTTCAGCAGCAAGGTCAAACTTCTGTTGCAGAAGCTCTTGCGTAGTTGTCTGCGGATTGGTGTTGGGCATGTCCATGAAGGAAGTCACGCCACCCGCCACGGCTGCGCGGCTCTCAGTGTAAATGTCAGCCTTGTGCGTCAAACCCGGCTCGCGGAAATGCACATGCTCGTCGATAATGCCCGGAATGAGGTATTTGCCCGTGGCGTCAATCACTTGGGTTGAAGGGCCCTGAGCCTGTCGAAGGGCCGAATCTTTATCCTGGTCTTCCCGTACAATCTTGGCAATCTTGCCGTCTGATACAAAAACACTTGCCACAAAGGTCTGGCCTTCGTTGACAAGTGTCGCATTTTTAATATAATAGTTCATTAGACTTTTTTTGGTTTGATTTTTCCTGTCAGGCCGCGCCAGCGCAAATTGATAACACCAAAAACGGCCTCGCGGAAGATACCCTTGCTCATCTTCGACTGCCCTTCGCGACGGTCGGTAAAGATAATTGGCACTTCCTCGAGCTTGAAACCGAGCTTCCACGCGGTGTATTTCATTTCAATTTGGAAGGCATAGCCTACAAATTTGATTTTGTCTAAATCTATAGTTTCAAGCACTTTGCGTGTGTAGCACACAAAACCTGCCGTAGTGTCGCGCACTTTCATCCGCGTGACAAAGCGCACGTAAGCCGAGGCGTAATACGACATCAGCACGCGACCCATGGGCCAGTTGACCACATTAACGCCCGTCTTGTAGCGCGAACCAACCGACAAATCCGCACCATTGGCGCAGGCATCGTGAAGTCGAGCCAAGTCGTCGGGATTGTGAGAGAAGTCAGCATCCATCTCGAAAACATACTGATAATCAAGCCCCAAGGCCCACTTGAAGCCCGTGATGTAGGCCGTTCCGAGCCCCAACTTGCCCGACCGTTGAATCATGAACAAACGGTCACTGAACTCCGTCATCAGGCCCTTCACAATGTCGGCGGTGCCATCGGGACTGTTGTCGTCGATAATGAGAATATCAAACGCCATCGGCAAGTTGAAGACGTAACGGATGATGTTCTCGATGTTTTCCTTTTCCTTATAAGTGGGTATGATGACTAAATTCTCTGACATGGACAAATTGTTTTCTTTTCAACGTGCAAAGATAGTGGAAAATTGCGCATTGTGACATACGATGACGAAAAAAAGCCCGCCCGAAGGCAGGCTTTTCAGTTTCATGGCTCAAGGAGCTTTATTCTTCCACGACGAAGTTCTTCACTTCCCAAGTGGCAGAAGCACTGGTATTGCTCGTATACTTGAACGCAATGGTAACATTCTGTCCGATATACGAAGTCAAGTCGGCGGTGGAATTGATGAAAGTCCAATCGCTACCTGAAGGCCATTGGCTGAGACTCAGTTCAGTCCAAGTGGCTTGGAGGACTTCACCGCTATAATCGGTAGAAATCATCACGAACAAGGCACCTTGCGGCGAGGCGTAGTTGACAGCTTGTTCAAAACTCAACTTAGCAGCACTGACACCTGTCAAATTGATGGCAGGTGACACAAGCCAGCTCTCAGCGTAATAGGCCTGACCAACATAAGCACTGGCCTTCATGCAAGAATACGACGGAGCATGTTGCCAAACGTAAGCCAACTCAGAAGGTATCAACACATCTTGAATCGTAAAGTTGCCTTGACCGTTCGCGAAAGACTCAGAGAAAATCTCATCGCCCTGAGGAGGTGGCGTCACTCCACCTTCCAAAACGAAGTCATTCACAGTGCCACCGCTGTCACGCAGACCAGCCTGACCGAAATACTTACGGAGCTTGCCGTTCACAGCCAGATGTTTACCCAAGTTGCCAGGGTTGTCCATCAAGTTGACTTCCGTACGAAGCGGTTTACCCGCAGGCAGATTGACGATGATGCATTGGCTGATCTCTCGGCAAGTAACCTCATCGGCAATAACCACATTGGTGGCCAAGTCGAACGGCGCATTCCAGTTAACGTCGGAATTGCTCGTGACCGAGCTCAGACCCGACTTCACCGCTCCCACAATATAGCCATGCACCCAAGCAATGGGTTCTGCGCTCTGTTGACCAATACCAGCTGCTACATTGTATGGGTCACTAGCTGTGCCACTACCTTCTGGGATTCCTGGTGTAGGCGGATCGGGCGGAGTCACGCCACTGCCTTCCTCAATGGTGATGCTCTGAATCTCCATTGTGCCAGCCTTACTGTCGGTAGAAAGATATTTCACAGCGAAAGTGACCGTCTGACCAACATAATCGGTCAGCGAGATCTCCGTAGCGATGAAGTCATTCCAGTTGCTGCCCTCCGTCAAAACGGCAGGCACCTGTGTCCATCCGGCCATATTTGGATTTGCACCCCAAGTGTAATTAGTTGAAGCCCAAATGGTCACTTCTTCATTGATATTGTTGAAGTAACGGCCAATATACACCATGGTCATCTTGGCATCATTCACGCCCGTAATGGCAACAGGTGAGGAAATGAGCCAATCTTGGTTAGCATAGTAGCTACCACCGACATAACCCGTCATCTTTGCTGTGTTGTAATCGATTTCCCACGATTGGCCTCCCAGTACATCGTAAGTCATGTATGTACCAAATTCAGAAGTAAAGCTTTGTGCATAAGGCAAACTTTGCACCTCACCTCCTGTAGGAGGCGTCGATCCACCACCTTCTTCAATCGTGATGCTCTGCACTTCCATTGTGCCAGCCTTGCTGTTGGAGGAAGTGTAGACCAACGCTAAAGTGACCGTCTGGCCAACAAATTGCGTCAACGAAATCTCAGCCGCAATGAAGTCGTTCCAATTGCTGCCTTCCACCAATGAAACTGGAAGTTGAATCCAAGAAGCCGTTGTTGGGTCGCTGCCCCAAGAATAATTCGAAGAAACACAAATTTTGATTTCTTCGTTAATATTGCTGAAATAACGACCAATATAGTATATGGTCATCTTAGCCTCACTCACGTCCGTGATTGCTACTGGAGAAGAGATGAGCCAATCCTCATTGGCATAGTAGCTGCCTCCAACATAACCTGTCATCTTGGCCGTGTTGTAGTCGATTTCCCAAGATTGGTCACCATAGGCATCATAAGTAATGTAGGTGCCAAACTCTGTGGCAAAGCTTTGCGTGTAAGGCATGCTCTGCACCTCACCACCCGTTCCAGGAGGAGGCGTCGGGCCGCTGCCTTCTTGGATGAGGATGCTCTGCACCTCGATGGTACCAGCTTTTTGGTCGTCAGAGAGGTATTTCACAGCCACGGTGACTTTCTGTCCCGCAAACTGCGAAAGGTCGAGTGTGGTACTGCTGAAAGTGCTCCAGTCACTGCCTGAAGTCCACGAAGCAGGCACTTGCGTCCATGTGGCCAAAGTCGGGTCGCCAGAAGTATAGTCGGTGGAGACCTGAATGGTGATATCGTCATTCAAATTATTGAAATAACGAGCAATATATGACATCGTCATGCTTACATTCGTCACACCTTCCAAAGAAACCTGTTTTGAAATCAGCCAGTCCTCATTGGCGTAATTGGTATTGTTCACATAACCCGTCATCTTAGCTGTGCTATAGTCAATCTCCCACGACTGCGCGCCTAACACGTCATAAGTCGTGTAAGTACCAAACGAAGAGGTGAAGTCTTGATAATAAGGCAAGTCAGCATCACCACCAGGGACATAGCCTTCAAACTCCAATTCCTTCGCTGAACGGATGTAAAGTTGCCAAGTGCTGTTGTAGACAGAAGCGATGGCAACCAAGTTACCCGTGCCTTGCGGCAGCGAGTCGTTGGCGAAATTGGCGTAGTTGCTGGTGCGCACGATAACAGTTTGTGAATAATCGGTCGGGTCGGCCAAGGTGCGATTTCCGTATGTGGTCGGGTCGGCGAAGGTATTCTGCTCAGTGAATTTCACATTCTCCAAGCGTACCAAACCTGCTAAGTGTTGACCAGCGTTGATATTGGCAATGGTGGTCAGTTTGGGTTCAATTGGCTTGTTGTTGGCCAGAATGATGATGTGACCATCAGCCTCAAAGTTGCTCAACTGAGGCAGGTTGTTGTACATGGCATAGGTGACATCCTTCAAATAGATGCGGACGGAGTCACCGATGCGGACACCGCTGACAGCATTGAGGTATAGCTCAATAGCGGCACCCGTGGCGCGGTCCTGCATGAAAGCGGCTTTGTAGAGATTGCCCGACTGCTCATCGGCAGTAATGATGCCATACACTGAGGCGTCTTCCGAGAACACGGTGCCCGGCTCCATTGCAAGGATTTGGTCAATGGTGTAAACCGTGCCTATCGGAAGATCCTGGATAGGCGGTTGCGGATACTCTTTCTTGCAGGCAGTGAACATCACGCCCACCATCGCAAGAAGCAGAAATGCGTTGAATACTCTGTTTTTCATTTTTATTTGTAATTTAAGATTTCTATATCGTTTCGGCGTTTAACTTCGTTGAAATTCTAATTCGGCGTAAGCCAATCTTCGATTTAACTTCGTTGAATGCTTCGCATTTCGACAGGCTCAACGGCCTTTGCTTTTGCAGGTCCCTGAGCCTGTCGAAGGGCCGTTTACTTTCTAACTGTTATACTGATGAAATAATTCAAACCGTACATATACGAGTACTTCTCGGGGAACATATCGGGATTGTTGGCGTTGAAGCGCAGTTGCTCGTAACCGTAGAGGATGGTGTTCTTGTTGTTGAGCAGGTTGTTGATGCTCAAGTTGAACAGGAAATAATAGCCTTTGTAACGTTTTGAGAAACCACCGTAGAAGTCGAGGGTAAAGGCAGGCTTCATCGGGGTTTGAGTCAGTACGTCTTCAATGCGGATGTCGCCTTGGGCATAGTGCAACATGCCTTCCTCGGTATGGTTATATGGGTTCACGTCGAAGTACATGTTGGCCAAATAGTTACCATTCAGGCTCACCCACCAGTATTTCGGCGAGTTATACTTGATTCCCAACGAGGCCACCGTCTCGGGGCCTGAGGAAACGTGGTAGTCCTTCAGATAAGCCACGCTATTTTGGATATAAGCCGTAGCGTTGTTGTCGTCATAGACCGAGAAAATGGGGTTATTGTTATACACATGAATGCCGTTGGCCGCCGCCGCTTGCAGCGTGATGGTCGGGGTGACATTCCATTCGGCTCCCATTTCCACGCCGAGGCTCTTCTGGTTGATGTCCGTCATGATGAAGTTGACGAACTCGCTCGTGTAGGAGTTGGCGCTGGTGGTGGTGTTTTGGAACACATTTTCGCAATAGAAGCTGCGGTTCCAGATGAGGTTCTGGTAGGTATAGTAATACCCCGTCAGGCGGAACTTGAAACTCGGCGAGCGGTAGAGGTAGCTCAAGTCAAAGGCATTGATGCGTTCGCTCTTCAGGTCACCCTCCACAACTGTGTTGCGGGTACGCGGCGACACGTAAATGTCCCTGAACTGTGGGGCGTGAAGCATATAGGCCATATTCGCCACGAGGTGGTTACGTCCGTTGATGGCGAAGGTAATGCCGGCCTTCACGCTCGGATCGAAGAAATTGTGCATCTTGTCCTTGCCATAAGAATTGTCGGCAAAAGAGCCGCTTTTCCAAAGGCCTTCGCGCCAAATCTGGGTGAACTCGGCCTGCAAGCCCAAGTAAATGTCAAAATTGCCGACAAGCCAATCCACTTGGTCCCAAATGCGGCCATAGTTGCGGTTGGCGTTGTAATTGTAACTGATGATATCGCCGACCTTGGCCACATGATTGGGGTTGTTGAGGTCGGTCTGACACTCATCGTTTTCCAAATTCTCGGCATACTTATTAATATCGTAGTAGAAGTCGCCGCCGAGCAGGTCGTTGATGCTCTCATAGTAATGCGTCTTTGAGGCACTCACCGCAAAACCGCCCGTCATGATGAGGTTGGGCATGAACTCGTGCTTGAAATAGGTGGCGTTGCCCGTCTGCATCTTGTCGTAATGGCGCTCGGCGAGGATGTATTTGGAAGCGTTTCCCGTGATGGTGTTGCCTTCTTGTCCATTAGCGTTTTCCACGGTGAAGAGGTGGTTACGGTTGGCGGTGTAGAGACCGTCCCAGTCAATTTGGGTGACTTTTGGGTCTCGGTTACGCCATGCCTCAAACTGAGCCTCGATTTCAGCAGTGCTATGGGCGTTGGTCATATAATAGCTCGGCAGGTTTTTGTAATAGTCGGGACGCGGATCGGGAGCTTCACCCCATTCCAGCGAAGTCTGGCCAGCCTTGCCAGCAAAATAGTAGGCCGTGGTCTGGAAGGATGTCTTCTTATTCGGTGTCCAATACCATGTGAGACTGGCGAAAGGTTGGTGATAGGTGCTCACACGTGAGTTGCGGACAACCTGCGTGCCGTTTTCGTCGATGGTCTGATAGCCCCAGTTGGGATTGTAATAGTTGGAACCGACAAGGTCAAAGGCTTCCTGCACCACGGGTGCCGAGCCACCGCGCTGCGAGGGCGCACCGAACACGGTGAGGTCGAGGCTGTGCTTGTCGTTGAACTTCTTCTCCACGGAGAGGAAATAGCTGTAGGCTTGGTAGAAAGAGCCTTCCGTGTAGCCCGTCACAGTGCTATACAAGTTGTTCTTCCAATTGGAATCATAGTTGCCATTGGCATGAATACCCGAATAGCGCCCGCTGGCGGCAGCCATCAAATACCAGCCCTTCCCTATCTCGCCTGTGCCGATGGAGGCCATGGCGCGATGGTTGTAGGAACGGTTGCTGAAAGCGTAACTTACGGAAATCTGCTTGCGATACTCCGAAGCGCGAGTCGAGAAAGCCGTCAGGCCACCCAGGTTGCCGAAACCGGCACTGGTCTTGCCAAGGCCTTCTACAATAAACGAGTTACGGAAAGCGTCGTTGAGGCCTCCCCAATTGGAGAAGACCGGACGCCCCGTCTCGGGATCGTTCATCAGGATGCCATTGATCATCACGTCGCTGTACTTCGAGTCGTTGCCGCGCACGCGGTAGCGCAGCGAGCCAAAGTTGTAGGCCGCGATGCTGTTGAACACATCGCGCGACGAGTTAAGCAACGTAGAGGCATCGTTGACCGAGGTGGAGGACTCCTCAAAATCGGAATCCATCAGGATCACCGTCGGCAATTCATTGTTGTTCAAGTCGGCAGTGTCGACAACTTGGGCATACGCCCCCGTCATCAGCATCGTCGCGAACAAAAAAAGTAGAATTTTCTTCATATTGAACTTATTATGATTTGCGATGGGTTTGTGTCAATCAGACGGACAAAAATAGGAAAAAGTTCTTTTGTCTCTATCATTTTTATTGGATTAATTTGCTACCTTTGCCGCGTTATCAACCCAAATATCACGCTCTACATGAACAAACACTTTGCTTTCATACTTGCTCTTTTGGCCTTTGGCATTGGTTTTACAAGCCTCAAAGCACAAGAAAAACAGGCCTATAAAGTCGGCATCGTCGGGTTCTACAATCTGGAAAACCTTTTTGACACCATTGACGACCCGTTGAAACTCGATGAGGAGTTCCTGCCCCAAGGCGCCAACCAGTGGAATACCGAAAAATACCTCAATAAACTCCACAACATGGCTTACGCCATCTCCACCATCGGCTCCGACATCACGCCCGACGGCGTGGCCATTCTTGGCATGTCGGAGATAGAGAACCGCCATGTGCTAGAAGACTTGGTCGCCCAACCTGAAATCAAGGACCGCAACTATCAAGTGGTGCACTACGACTCTCCCGACCGCCGTGGCGTGGATGTTGGATTGCTCTACAACCCCAAGTATTTCAAGCCCACCAATAGCAAGTCATATCGCACCATCGTCCCCGATGATCCCGAGTTCATCACTCGCGACCAACTGGTGGTCTCCGGCCTCTTCGATGGCGAGATGATGCACTTCATCGTCATGCACTGGCCATCACGCGTGGGTGGTGAGAAACGTTCCATGCCTGGCCGTATCGCAGCCGCCAACCTCTGCCGCCACATCGCCGACAGCATCATGCGCGAAGACCAAAACGCCAAGATTATCATGATGGGCGACTTCAACGACTATCCGACCAACAAGACGGTTACCGAATACCTGCGTGCCTCGGGCGACATGAAAGACTTGCGCGACGGCGAGTTTTTTAACCCCATGTATGACCTGCACAAGAAAGGTTATGGCACCAACTTCTACCGCGATGCGCCCGGCGTGCTCGACCAGATGATTCTCACCCCTGCCCTGCTACCCAACGGCTATAACACCTACCAGTTTAAGAACGCGATGGTCCACAACAAGGAATTCCTGAAGCAACATGGCGGCAGATACAACGGTTATCCTTTCCGCACCTTTGCCGGCGGCGTCTGGATGGGAGGGTATAGTGACCACTTCCCGGTGTATGTGATTCTGCTGAAGAAAGCGTAAAAACCAAGGTCCCTGAGCCTGTCGAAGGACCGCCATCAGAAATATAAACCTTCCAAACATAACCCTCTTTAGCCCAATCCCCAGCATCAATCGCCGTCACATGCTCCGTGAGGGCTTGACTGTGGATGAGCCTGCCGCTCAAATCATACACCTCCACCCGCGCATCCTTCAATCCAGTCCTGATGTTCAGCACATCCTTCCCCGGATTAGGATAAGCAATCGCCACTTTCAGTCCGTTTTCGTGGGCTTCTTCAACATTCCAAAAAGAATCTGCAAGTATATGGTAGATTTTGTCGTCAATTGTAGTG
>JAEEGK010001065.1_pt1 | contig 68310 bp, 37 predicted proteins | sample 8958771 | NCBI WGS metagenome assembly JAEEGK01 (sample SAMN16246547, study PRJNA631951) | gut metagenome | biome: gut microbiome; feature: rumen; material: SC-attached | host: Bos | place: Iran: Karaj | collected 2018-10
GTGGAGGATCAGAAATGGCAGGCGGAGAATGTGAGCTTCGGAGCTTACCGCCTTCCTTCTGAGCTCATCAATTCCATCAGCGGTGAGAAGCCTGTCGAGCTGACTTTGAGCGAGGATGTGATCAAGAGCCTGAACAAGGTAGCGGCTACTGTCAAAAAGGACACGGCTGTCCTTCTCGCCCAGGCGGCTTTGAAGGACTATAAATATGTCCATGTCTCCAATAACGTTGTCTACATCGGAGAGAACGCCATGAACCCGCAGGTCGGAGATGTCAGGATCACCTTCACAAAGGTGCTCCCCGGCGAGGTCTCTATTCTTGCGAAGGTCGCAGGCGACACATTCACCAAACATACTGATAAGAACGGTAAGTCTCTCGAGACCCTCTCTATGGGCGTGAAGGCTATGGATGAGATGTTCTCATCGGAGCGCTCTTCCAACAATATGTGGAAATGGTTGCTCCGTCTTCTCGGATTCTTCCTGATTATGGGTGGATTGAAGGGTATATTCGATATCCTCGTGACAGTCCTCAAGGTCATCCCGTTCCTCGCCAACATCGTCAACCTCGCCATGAACGTGGTTATCGGTGTGGTCGCTTTCGCCATCACTCTGATCGTGATCGCACTTGCCTGGCTCTATTACAGGCCGATACTGGGAATCCTGCTGCTGGCCGCCGCGGTCGCCGCTCTTGTATTCTTCGCCAAGAAGGGTAAGGAAGAGGGACCACAGACGCCTGAGGCCCCTGCGGCTCCTGACGTTCCCGCGGAGTAGTTTATTATACGAAATATCACATAGGAGGATGGCGTTGGCCATCCTCTCTTTTTTTAGTATATTCGCGTAAATAATCATCAAGTTCTTTTAAATAGTTTTCAGAAATGAAAAAACATGCACTGCTGGTTTTCAGCGTGGCTGTTCTGGCCTTGGCGGCTGGATGCCAAAAAGATGAAACCACCTCCAGGGATGCGGACCTTGCGGGTGTCAATGTCGCAGTAGGTGAAAAGAAGGGTGCCTTCTCGAAGCTTTTCGTGTTGAACGAAGGTAATTTCCAGAAGAATAACTCCACCCTTGATTTCCTCAGGTTCTCTGATGGGAATTATGTGTCCGATGCTTTCGGATCGATGAATCCTGCTGTGGTCCAAGGATTGGGAGACACGGGGAATGACCTGGCTCTCAATAACGGTAAACTCTGGCTCGTGATGAACGGGTCGGGGTATGTCCATGTGCTCGACGCTAAGGACGAGACCCTCATCGCCTCCGTGGCCGTGCCGGACCCGAGGTTCATCGCGTTCGATAATTCCCATGCTTATGTAAGCTCTTATGCGGGAGCTATTTACGGGGGCGAAGAGAAAAAGGGGAAGGTCTATAGGATTGACTTGAATACATATAAAGTGGACGGAGAGGTCGAAGTCGGCTGCCAGCCTGAAGGTGTCACCGTCTCTGGCGGGAAACTATATGTCGCCAATAGCGGCGGGTATAATTATGTCCATGAGAACACGGTGAGCGTGATCGATCTGTCCTCTTTCAAGGTAACTGCTACTGTCTCAGTTGCCTCCAACCTGCACTTTATGGCATCAGATGGTCATGAGGCGGTATATGTCTCGAGTTATGGTGAGAGTTCCTGGAGCCAGGATTCCGCCGGTAACTGGATTCAGAGCATGTCTGAGCCCATGGGGCTTTATCAGCTCAGCGGAATCACGAGCACCCAGGTCAAAGATGTGCATGTCAGTTGCATGACCACCAGCGCTGATGGCTACATCTATGCGATTGGAAACGCGGGGGAACTCACAGGAGGATATTCTATCACGCTTTACAAAGTGGCGGTCAAAGACGGTTCTGTCGCATCAAAGGCTCTATCGGGTACAGACGCCTCCAAGGTGGGTAATCCTTATGGGATACTTGTCAATCCCTCCAACGGCGACATCTACATCGCTGACGCCGACTACACCGGCCCCGGGAAGGTGTGGTGTTTCACGAAGGATCTCAAGGAAAAGTGGTCAGCCGTGGCCGGGATGCTTCCCGCGCACATGGCTCTCTATTAGGATATGAGAGGGATGGCCTTGGTGGCATTGTCGCTGCTGGGGACTGTGGCTGCTGCCCAGGAGAGGGCGGACACGCTGCGGGCCTCAGTTGTGAGTTCTGTCTCAGGCAGCCTTCTTACCCCACAACGGATCACAACCGAGCGCCTCGGGACTGTCACAGGTGTGTCAGAGGCCATTAGGCGTTTCACAGGGGTACAGGTCAGGGACTACGGAGGTGTTGGCGGCCTTAAGACAGTCAATGTAAGGAGTTTGGGAAGTGAACACACAGCCGTTTTCGTGGACGGTGTCCAGATCAGTCACGCCCAGAATATGCAAGTGGATCTTGGCCGGCTCAATCTTGAGGGTTTGTCCTCGATCAGCCTGTTTTCCGGCCAGAAATCTTCCCCTTTACAGAGCGCTAAGGAATACTCATCCGCGAGCGCGTTGTATCTTGAGAGCGCGAGCCCAGTGTTTTCCGGTGACAGGACGGATAATCTCAAGGCGAGCCTCGGGGCGGGATCTTTCATGACTATCGCCCCCGGACTGAGTTGGGAGCATCTTTTCAAATCCGGAGCGTCGTTCAGGATCTCTGGTGACGCTGTGTCCTCGAAAGGAGGATATCGCTTCCACGTCCGGGATTACAGGCAATTTCCAGATGGTACGGTAGCGGGCTATGACACAACGATGACCAGGACGAATTGCGACCTGGCCAGTATCCGCGCTGAGGCCTTGCTTTTCAGCCCTCGCTCCGAGGATGCGTCATGGACTTTACGGGCATATTTTTACGGTTCCGGACGAGGCCTTCCCGGACCTGTCTACAAAAAGGCCGGGGAATACCCTTTGAGCCTTGACCGTCAGACCGATAGGGATGCCTTCATTCAGGGAAGGTATTACCGTTCCCTAGGTGATATATGGTCTGTGGCTGGAAGGGCGAAATTGTCTTTCAACCATTTGGAATACACTGATTTCCCGGAGTTTCTTCCGGAAGGATCCCCAGCCCGTTACAACTATCGCGACCATTCGGCTTATCTTTCAGCCTCCGCGATGGCTAGGATAAGTGGCGCTTTTTCCCTGAACATAGCCCAGGATGTGCAATATGATTATCTGGACGCGTACCTGAGAGATTTCGCCTTTCCAGGACGCTTTTCTTCATGGAGCTCTCTGTCGGCAAGGGCCGGAGCCGGGTCTGTGGAGGCCTCCGCCACATTGCTGTATCTGGGCGTTTGGGACACTTTTCTCACGGCCAGGAGCCGTTCAGGAGCCTATAGGGATGCCCTGATGCCTTCACTTGTGGTTCGTTGGGAAGCTGCTGAGCATTTATCTTTTAACGTTCTCGTGAAGCGGTCGTACAGGATGCCGACTTTCAATGACCTATATTACACGACAGTGGGGACAAAAACCCTCGATCCTGAGGACGCTCTTCAATTTGGTCTAGGGGGGGAATGGGATTTGGTCCATTCCGGTTCCAGCGATATGGACGTGAAACTCGATGTCTATCGTAACCGTCTGAAAAACAAGATTATTGCGGTGCCGACCTCGAATCAGTTCCGCTGGTCTATGTATAATCTCGGAATCGTGGAGATCTTGGGTGTTGACCTGTCAGCTGACTATTCAATTAAGATGAATGGGGGAGAGTGTGGCGCTATTGTCAAATACACCTTCCAGCAGGCAAAGGACCGGTCCGACCGTGACGCCTTGACCTGGGGAGGGCAGATTCCGTACATTCCGGTTCATAGCGGGTCTGTCAATGTTTTCGGTGATATTTCAGGCTGGAGGGCTGATGTCACTTTATTCGCTACCGGAGAGAGGTTCACCACCTCAGCGAATCTCCCAGCTTACAGGCTTTCTCCGTGGACTACATTAGATGCGGCCATCTTGAAGAATATTTCGCTTCGAGGCAAAGACCTCACCCTCAAACTCTGTCTGAACAATCTCCTCAATGAGCGATATGAGATTGTTGACAATTATCCAATGCCCGGTTTCAATTGCCACATTGCTGTATTGGTGTCTCGGCGGTAGGTGCCTCCCTCCCGAGCCGTCTCGCTCCGCTCGACCCCACCGTTCGCTTCGCTCCGGTCCCCCCTCTTAACGTGCCGAGGGTGGCAGTGGCTCCTGGAGGGAGGCACCTGCCGCCGAGAAAAATAGTATTGAATTGCAATCTTTTTTATAAATTTGTAAGATATGGACATCGTACAGATTATTGAGATTGTGGCCCTTGTGATGGGGATTCCGTACATGGTGTTTGAGGTTCTCCAGAAGAACACCATGTGGTATTTCGGCTTTTTCACCAGCACTGCCTGTGCCATACAGTTTTTCCTCGAGAGCAATTGGGCCAATATGGGCCTGAACATCTACTATGTAGGGATGGCTTTTTGGGGGCTTTACAAATGGAAAAAGGACAGTCAGGCTGTTGAGGCTGATGTCCACCTGAATCGTCTCACTCCCAAGATGGCTTTGCTCAGCGCCGGGCTATTCATTGTCGGGACAGGTCTGTTGGTCTGGCTTTTGACTGTGCTGAACGACAGCAATCCCTGGCTGGATGCGATGTCCACCGCACTGTGCGTGATAGGCATGCTCTGGCTCGCCGACTCGATTCCTTACCACTGGATCCTGTGGATTATTGGTGACACTCTTCTTGTCGTGATGTGCTTCTTGGCCGGTAAGTATTGGATGACAGCCCTTTATGTCGCCTATGTGATTGCATCCACCTATGGCTTATTTCATTGGCGGAAGAAGGGTGAATATGTCTCCTAACTATGGAAATGATTAAATATTAGTATATTATGAGATTTATTCTAAACTTTTTCGCTTCTGCGGCAGTGCTGTTTTCTGCCTTGACAGTCGCGGCACAAGATGCGCCTTATCTTAACAAGAACCTCAGTCCTGAACAAAGGGCAGAGGACCTTTTGGGAAGGCTTACCCTTACAGAAAAGGCGTCCTTGATGGACTATAACTCCCCGGCTATCCCTCGCCTTGGTATACCCGCATACAACTGGTGGAACGAGGCGCTCCACGGTGTCGCCCGCAACGGCTACGCCACCATGTATCCTATGCCTATTGGCATGGCGGCATCCTTCGATCCCGAGTTGATCGAGGAAGTCTTCACCTCAGTGAGCGACGAGGCCAGGGTCAAATATCGTCTTGCCCGTACTGTCGAGACCCGTGAGAGCGTCCAATATGCCGGCCTCACTTTCTGGACTCCTAACATCAACATATTCAGGGATCCACGCTGGGGCAGGGGAATGGAGACCTATGGTGAGGACCCGTATCTGACCGGCCTTTTGGGATCAGCTGTCGTGAGGGGTCTGCAGGGAGATTTCTCCGACGGCCATCTGAAGGCCCAGGCCTGCGCGAAGCATTTAGCTGTCCACTCAGGTCCGGAGTCCTTGAGGCACACATTCGACGCCAACGTCTCCGAGAGGGATCTTTGGGAGACCTATCTCGCCGCTTTCAAGGACCTTGTCATGAAGGCTGGAGTTCAGGAGGTCATGTTCGCCTATAACCGTTTCGAGGGCTATCCTTGCGGCGCCTCCAAGAGGCTCCTCCAGGACATTCTCAGGAACGAGTGGGGATACAAAGGCTTGATAGTGAGCGACTGCTGGGCAGTCTCCGATTTTGTCGGCGAGCAGTACCACAACTGGGCGAAGACCCGTGAGGAAGCCATAGCGGCCGCTACTCTGGCCGGTATGGATGTCGAGTGTGGCAATATGACCAATCTCCTTCCCGCCGCTGTCTCACAGGGATTACTGAAAGAAACTGACATTGACGATCATGTGAAGAGGCTTCTCGCCGTTCGTTTCGCCCTAGGCGAGATGGACTTCGAGTCTCCTTGGGACAATATTCCCGAGTCAGTCCTTTGCTCGGAGGAGCATAAGGCACAGTCGCTTGACATCGCCCGCAAGAGTCTTGTCCTGCTGAAGAATGACGGCATACTGCCGCTCGCTGATGACGCCAAGGTGGCTCTCGTCGGTCCCAATGCCGCGGATTCCGTGATGATGTGGGGTAACTACGAGGGTGTCCCCAAGCGCACCGTGACCCTTTACGATGCTCTTAAAGCCAGGGTCCCCGAGTTGAAATATGTCAAAGGCTGCCCTCATGCGGCTGAGCTTGATACCGTGGCTGTCGATGTGGCCGCAGTTGTCGATGAATTGAAGGATTATGATGTTGTAATATTCGCTGGTGGCATCACTCCGCGTCTCGAGGGAGAGCAGATGGATGATGTGGATATTCCTGGCTTCTTCGGAGGAGATCGCACCTCGATTGAGTTGCCCGCCATTCAGAAGGAGCTTGTCGCCGCGATTGCCGCCGCTGGCAAGAAGGTGATATTCGTGAACTTCTCCGGAAGCGCCATCGCTCTCAAGAATGAGGATGGGATTTGCTCCGCAGTGGTCCAGGCCTGGTATCCCGGCCAGGAGGGTGGAACCGCGGTAGCCGACCTGCTCTATGGCGAGTTCAATCCTTCAGGAAGGCTCCCGCTGACATTCTATGCCGATGATTCCCAAGTCAAGGATTTCAATGATTATGACATGGATGGAAGGACATACCGCTATTTCAGGGGAGTTCCTCAGTATGCGTTCGGTCATGGTTTAAGCTACACCACATTCAAATATGGTCGTCCGAGGCTCAAGAAAATGGCTGACGGTTCCAAGGCTGTCGTGGTCAAGGTCAAGAATAAAGGTCAAATGGATGGGGATGAGATCGTCCAGCTTTATGTCAGTCGTCCCGACGACGCCCAAGGTCCTGTCAAGGCTCTTCGTGGGGTAAAAAGAGTTTCTCTGAAGGCCCATAAGGCCCATAAGGTCGTGATTCCTGTTGATGACGAGACTTTCAACTGGTGGGATGCTGAGGCTGGCAGGGTTGTCCCTCGCTCCGGTGAATATGTGCTCTATGTCGGTGGCTCCTCCGCTGACTCCGCCCAGAAGACCATCAAGGTCACGATTTAATTCTCTGGAGACGATTTATCTTTGATAATCAGCCATTTAGATAGGCTCCCATGGTCGCTTTCGGCCATGGGAGTTTGCTTATCTCGCTGATTGTCAGGGGGTGAGTGTCTCCGTATTAAAGAAATGATTTTTTGTTTCTTTGCATTGTTTTTCTGTTTCTTGTCGTTTTTTCCGTTTTGACAAGGTTTCTTAGCCGAAACTTCTAAACGAAAAGAATTATGGAAAACAGGATCACATCACGTTACGCCAATATCCTTTTGGATTACTGGTTCAAAAGATCATTTGGCAATGAGTCTGGAAAACGACTCATGATTTTGACTCTCAGGGAAATACTTCCGGAAGTCGATATCGAGGACATCACCTACGGCAATAAAGAGCACCCTAATCCTTTCCCTGACAGCCATGGAGTTATATTCGATATCGAGTGTACATCAAGCGACGGATCCAGGTTCATAGTCGAGGTGCAGCTGGCCCGACAGGGCTGGTTCATGGAGAGGGCCCTATTCTACTCCTCGTTCGCGATTCAGGAACAGGTTATGCGAGGCCATGACTCCTACGAGTTTATGCCTGTGTATTTCATCGGTTTGATGGACTTTGAACTTCATCCAGCTGATGACGGACGGTTCGTTTACAGGTATAACTTATTGGATGTCAAGACTGGTGAGCTGATGACCGACCGGATCGGTTACACTTTCCTTGAACTCCCCAAGGTGAGAACCATTTCAGACCAATCCACGAATCTTGAAAAGCTATGCTATGCCTTGCACAATATGACGGTCCTAAGGAGCCGCCCTCCGGAGATGGCCGCCGAGATTTTCGAACTCTTGTTCGATTCGGCGGAAATTGCTAAATTCACGGCTGAGGAGAAAGTCAAATACGAATACGACATGACAGTTTCCCTTTTTAAACGGAGTTTTCTTTTCCTCGCGCTGATACTGACCTTCGTGGGGCTTGATGCCCAATCCTGGCCTGAAGCCGGCCGGGAAACCAAACCAGGCAGCCGCTGGTGGTGGCTGGGATCGGCGGTTGATCGTGAGAACCTTCGTGTTAATATGCGTGAATATTCCTCGAGGGGCATTGGAGCCTTGGAAATCACACCTATCTATGGAGTTCAGGGAAATGAGGCGAACAGCATAGAGTTTCTCTCTCCACAATGGATGGAAATGCTCCGGTTCATAGAGGAGGAAGGCAAACAACTGGGTATCCAGATTGACATGAATTTCGGTACAGGCTGGCCTTTCGGCGGGCCTACGACCCCGCTTGAGGAAGCCTCCTGCAAGGTGACTTGGAAAGCGGACACCATTGATGTCTCAACCAAGCTTAGGCATATCAGTTTGGACGTCCGTATCCCTGGACAAGACGAGAAGTATTCCACCCTTCAGCGTGTGCTGGCTTATCCGATTGTACCAAATGGGAGATGGCATGGGAAATGCTTGAATCTTACCGCATTAGTAAAGGACGGGACACTTGACTGGAATCCCCGTAGAGGCTGTTGGCTTGTGATCAGCCAATACTGCACACGAACTTTGTCGGATGTCAAACGGGCGGCGCCTGGTGGGGAAGGTCTGGTGATTGACCATTTCGATTCGGTGGCCGTGGCACATTACATCCAGCGCTTCGAGGAGGCGTTCGAGAGTAGCGGTGTTCCGTATCCCAATACATTCTTCAACGATAGCTACGAGGTGTACGAGGCCGATTGGACTCCCCGTATTTATGAGGAGTTTCTTGCCAGGAGGGGATATGCCCTTGAGGAGCGATTGCCCGAACTGCTGACCGGTAAGGGAGAAGAGGCTGCCAGCGTCCTCGCTGACTACCGGGAGACCCTGAGCGATCTGATTTACGAGTATTTCACCAGTCAATGGGTGAACTGGGCACACGGGAAGGGAGTGCGTGTCCGGAATCAGGCTCACGGCTCACCGGGCAACCTTTTGGATCTTTACGGAGTAGTGGATATTCCTGAGATAGAAGGATTTGGCCTGTCGGAATTCGGCATCCGCGGCTTGAGGACCGACCCCGGGAAGACCCGGCGTAACTATTCTGACTTGTCAATGCTGAAATATGCTTCTTCGGCTGCCCACACTGGAGGAAAACCACTGACCAGTTGTGAGACTTTCACATGGTTGACAGAGCATTTCCGCACTTCCTTGTCACAGTTTAAGCCGGATCTCGACTTGATTTTCTGCGCCGGAATCAACCGGGTATTCTTCCACGGGACTTGCTATTCCCCTGTGGCCGATCCTTGGCCGGGTTGGAAGTTCTATGCGTCAGTGGACTTTTCGCCGACCAACACCCTATGGCGTGACGCCCCGTTCTTCACGGATTATTTGGAGCGTTGCCAGCGGTTTTTACAATGGGGTGAACCAGATAACGACTTCCTGATCTATCTTCCGGTCCATGACATGTGGCAGCGACGTCAAGAAGGGCTGCTGATGATGTTTGAGATCAGTAATATGGATAAAAGGGCTCCAGAGTTCGTGTCTTTGGTGCATGCTTTGGACAGGCTCGGATATGACTGCGATTATGTAAGTGACCGCCAGGTCTCGCTTATGCACAGTTTGGGAGGTGCCATAGTGACATCTGGAGGGACACGCTATAAAGGCATTATTATTCCGGAAGGGGCAACGTTGCCTGAGGCGACTAGCCGGATGATAAAGCGGCTAAGGGATGAGGGTGCGACTGTGATCGACGGCTTGGACGAGGATGCGTTAGCCAATGTCGCCCGTCCAGAGGAAATGAAGAGCGCTTTCGGGCTGAACTGTATTCGCCGAAAGAATGCTGAAGGATATCACTATTTCATCGCCAACTTGACCCCATCTGACATCGAGTCTGATGTCTCTCTTGGCGTGGACGCCGCTGCGGTGGTTCTCTATGACCCGATGAACGGAAAGATTGGCAGTGTCTCATTAAAAGACGGGAAAGTCTGCCTAAGCCTCCGTTCGGGAGAGTCTATTATCCTACGGACTTTCAACGAGTTACCTTCTTCTATGCCTCCGCCCATCGGCGTTCGTCATGGCGAGGAGCGCATAGACTTGACATCGAGCGGATGGGAGTTGGATTTTATGGAGGAGGCGCCGAAGGTTGGCCGCCACTATTCTTTCCAGACGCTTAGGACTTGGGAAGGTTTGGATGAGCGCACCTCAGTCACAATGGGCACCGGCGTCTATACTACCCATCTGAATATGACTGAGGAAGAGGCCACGCATGCATGGACGATTGACCTCGGGGATGTGCGAGAGAGCGCCCGGGTGTACGTGAACGGAACCTTTGTCGGTTGTGCCTGGGCTGTGCCTTTCACCCTCGATTGCGGCAAACTATTCCACCAAGGAGAGAACGAGATCCGTATTGAGGTGACGAATCTGCCTGCTAACCGGATCGCCGACATGGACCGGCGAGGTGTTCCATGGCGGAAGTTCCACGATATCAATGTCGTAGACATCAACTACCATCACACGACCTACGAAGGCTGGGAGAGAGTGCCATCCGGACTCGCAGGCAAGGTGGTTCTTCGCCAATATTAAGCTTTAACTTTGAAAGAGTTTTGCATTTCTATATATTTGTAACTGGCTAAAAGAGATAGCAGACATGAAAGAGTCCGTCACTTCATTCCTTAGCAACATCTTGGCGGTTATTCTCGGTATCTTCATCACCTTCACGATTCAAGGGATGATAGACAGGTCTAGGGACCGGAAAAATGCCAGATCCTCACTTGAACTCGTACGTTCTGAGCTTGCCCGGAACATTGAGGATGTTTCAATAATCAAGGACTACCTCAATATGGAGAAACAGTCGGCAGCGTATTTCATAACCAATAAGGATTCGCTCGATAAATGCCCGGACGACTCAATCAGCTATCATAGCGGGATAATATTCGCCGATGTATCCATGTCGTTGAGCATGGATGCCCTTGAACTTCTTAAGATGTCGTCAGTATTTCAAAAGTTGGGCAACAATGACTTGTCAATGAAGATTATCAGGGCATATGACTGCTGCGGTTCCATCGTGTCAAACGTGAACCGTCATATCACCATCCGTGACTCCAGGTACGAGAATTCCATAGACAGGGAGACCGCCGGGGAGTATGTTTCTGGAGGGAGCATCGACATAAAGGATTTCATGAAGACGGATTTCGGCCGATACGCCATCGAGTGGCTGACCAATCAACCTGGTATTGACAACATCACTGATATCACCGATTTAGAAGATGCGATTGAAGCCATTGATCATTATCTTAAATAATTATACCTGATATGGAAAAGAATGTCAAACCCCAGAATCCCTCTAAGGTGATCATAACTCCCAAGCCCCCGAAAAAGGCCGAAGTTATTGCCGCTCCTTCCCCTGAACTTAAAGAGGGCGAATTAAAGGTCGAGAAACTCGAAGAGAAGAAGACGGTGAAGGACACCGTTAGCGTCAAGGCTTCTATAAAGACAAAGTAGGTTCACTATATTGACATCATGCGGCAACCGAAAGACATTGCTTTTCGGTGTGCTTTCCGATGCTCATTATGCTGATTGGACATGCTCCGGAATGATTGGCTCCATCGTTTAATCTGTTGATTGTTTATTCAGATGGAATTGTTAAATTTACCTTTTTAGAGAGATTAATGCATTTTTTATGAAACAGATATTCCATCTCGTGGGGGTAGCTCTGGCGTTTCTTCCACAATTCCTATTCACGGCGTGTTCATCACATTCTTCTTCCGGCCCGGACATCGGGGCAATGATCCAGCCCACACCAAGGACCGCGGTGATGAAAGAGGACAACTATTATGTCTGGTGCGGCACGATGGTAAAGGAGAAGGGCACATACCATCTGTTCTATTCACGATGGGAGAAGAAATACGGTTTCCAGGCCTGGGTCACCCGTTCCGAAGTCGCGCATGCCATCTCTAAAACCCCTTTCGGACCGTTCGTTTTCAAGGATGTGGCACTTCCGGTCAGGGGTGCTGAGTATTGGGATGGACTATGCACGCACAATCCTACGGTCCACAAATTCGGCTCAAAGTATTATCTGTATTATATGGGAAACACCGGTGACGGGGATGACACGCCGACCCTGAATGGCCAACTGAACTGGGTCCACAGGAACAACCAGAGGATTGGGGTCGCGGTGGCTGACAGTCCTAATGGCCCGTGGAAGCGATTTGATAAACCGATAATCGACGCGAGCGAGGATCCTGACGCCCCGGACGCCCTTATGGCCAGCAATCCGGCGATAACGCAGGGTCCTGACGGACGTTTCCTGATGGTATACAAGGCAGTGGGTAAGCAGAAGCCTATGCCATTCGGTGGCCCTGTCGTGCATCTTACGGCTTGGTCAGACTCGCCCATAGGGCCTTTCACAAAGGATTTGAGACCTATCTTCACTTCCGGCGAGGCCAATTTCCCTGCCGAGGATCCTTTCATCTGGAGTCAGGACGGGAAGTATTATGCGATTGTGAAGGACCAGGGTGGTTATTTCATCAAGCATGACACCAGGGCCTTGGTTCTGTTCGAGTCAGAGAATGGAATGGATTGGTCATTGGCCGAGCACGGTTTTGTCTCAGGTCTTGATCTGCTGTGGGAAGATGGAGAGTTGGAGAGGATGGCTAATCTGGAGCGTCCCCAGTTGTTCTTTGAAAAGGGCAAGCCAACCGCATTGCTTGTCGCTGTCTGCAAGCAAGATAAGTCAGATACATATAATGTCCGGATACCTTTAAAATGAGATAAATGAAGTTGATTGTTGAAAGTGGAGCCACCAAGACTTGCTGGGTCGCGGTGTCTCCAGGCAGGGAACCGGTTGAAATCAAAACCGCCGGTATCAATCTGGCCTCCATGCGCTCTGATGCCATTGAATCCATTGTGATAAAGGCGGTTGATGAGTTAAAGGAAAAGGGAATAAGCAACGACGTGGAAGAAGTGTTCTTCTATGCCGCTGGCCTGATTGAGCAGGAAGGGGAGAAGGTCCCGGATCTCGCCAAGGAATTGGACAAGGTTTTCACAAGGTTATTTCCGTCCGCTGAAATAGAATATGCCACAGACATGTTGTCTGCCGCGAGGGCTTTATGCGGTCATAATCCGGGAATAGTCGCTATTCTTGGCACAGGATCCAATACCTGCTTTTTTGACGGTGAGAGGATAGTCAAGAACGTGCCTTCAGGAGGCTTTATCCTAGGTGATGAGGGTGGCGGCGCCAGGCTCGGGAAGCTCTTTGTCTCGGATTTCATCAAGGGTCTTGTCCCAGAGCCCGTCGCTGGAGAATTCGCCAGGGACTTTGAGGTGGATTATCATACTGTAGTCAAGAATGTCTATCGTGGTGATGCTCCATCGAAGTATCTCGGTTCTTTCGCTCCGTGGATACTTGGGAGATATGACAGCAGCGATTATGTGAAGGAGCTGGTGGACAAGAACTTCCGTGATTTCATTGAAACATATTTGAGACAATACGACATCGCTAGCTATCCAGTCGGTGTGGTTGGTGGCTTCGGCTACGCCAACAGGGCCATCCTTGAGAAGGTGGCCTCTGAATGCGGGGTAAAGATTTCAACCATCATTTCGGCGCCAATGGAAAGGCTTGTGAATTATCATATGGGAACACTATGAACGTGAAAGACAAAACAACTGAGCAGGCGTCTCACTACGACCATCTGGAGAAGATGTCGACAGAGGAGTTGTTGGAGGCGATTAATAATGAGGATAAGACAGTCCCTGCCGCCGTCAATAAGGCTATCCCCATGATCGGGAAATTGGTGGAAGGGATTGTGGAGAGAGTTTCCGCAGGTGGAAGGGTGTTTTACCTCGGAGCTGGAACCAGTGGAAGGTTGGGTAAAGTGGATGCCTCAGAGATATTCCCCACATATGGGGTCGACAACCTATTCATAGGTCTCATTGCCGGGGGTGACAAGGCATTCGGTTCCAGTGTTGAAGATGCGGAGGACTCTATGACGGGAGGTTGGGAAGATATGCGACCATATTCCCCGAACGAAAAAGATGTGTTAGTTGGCATTGCTGCCTCAGGGACGACTCCTTACGTGATCGGAGCCTTGGAAACCGCTAGAAGTCATGGGCTTTTGACCGGATGTGTCACCTGTAATGAGGGGTCTCCTGTCGCTGCCGCCGCCGAGATTCCGATAGTCGTGGTAGTTGGTCCCGAATTCGTCACCGGTAGTACAAGGATGAAGGCAGGCACCGCTCAGAAGCTGGTATTGAACATGATATCCACCTCTACTATGATCCGCTTGGGACATGTGCATGGTAACAAGATGGTGGACATGCAACTCACCAACAGCAAACTGGTCGATCGAGGCACAAGGATGATAATGGATGAGACCGGGATTGATGATTATAATCTCGCCCATTCCCTTCTCTTGAGCCATGGTTCCGTTAGGGCGGCTGTCGCCGCTTATCAATCTAAGGCGTACAAAGCATGACAATGAATCATAAGTTTCCCATGCTGACCGTGGTGGCGCTGGCTCTTTTTTCCGGGTGCGCCAATTCGGATCCGGTGAGTATCAGCAATTCCAGTGTGTCACTCGGTTTCGATAGGCAGACCGGGAAACTTGTGTCGTTCGTGAACAAGGAGAAAGGCATTGAGCTTATTGATCAAGCTTCCGTGGAAGGCCTGCCTTGGCGATTGGAAGCCGCTGATCCTGAGGCTCTTTCTGGCAAGGGGGAATGCCGGGTCTCTTTCAAGAGGCATGGGAGGGGTGGACTGGATATAACCTATGCTTATCCAGGTGACAATCCTCTGGAGGCTCGCCTTCAAGTCTCTCTCGATAAGAGGAGGCCGATGTCGCATTGGAGAATCTCTTTGGATGGACTAGACGAAACAATGGGCGGAAGTGTCGCCTGTCCGGTAGTCAGTGGTTTGAAAACCGTTGACAACGCTGACCTATTGATGCCATCATGGCTTGGCCATATCGTACATGATCCGACAGGAAAGTATTCCCAGGCTTATCCCGGAGGTTCCGTGCAGATGATGGCTCTTTATGACAGGGAATCCAGGGAAGGTGGCCTATATCTTTCCTCTCAGGATACCTCTGCCACAGCAAAGAGCCTTTCTGTCTCTACAACTCAAACCAACGTCGAGCTCAAATCTGTCAGCATCATCCCTGACAAAGGAAAGACACGTTCATATTCCTTGGATTATGATGTTGTGGTCGGATTATTCGACGGGGACTGGCTTTCCGCCGCTGAGATCTACAGGGAATGGGCTCTTAACCAGAAGTTCTGCAGGGACAGTCGATTACGTGGTGAAATTATTCCTGGATGGCTTCCGAAAACAGCTTTTTGGATATGGAACCGAGGCCGGTCGGAAAACGTCCTGAAAGAGGCGGAGGATATGCAGACCAGGTTAGGGCTCCCGGTCAATGTTTACTGGCACTGGTGGCATGGCTGCCCTTATGATGAGGGCTTCCCTGAATATATTCCTCCGAAGGAGGGAAGGGAATCGTTTGTCGAGGCTGTCGATCATGCCCGTGAGAAGGGCATTCACTCCGTTGTCTATATGAACTCTTTTCAGTGGGGAGATTCCACAGAGAGCTGGAAAAACGAGAATCCTGCTCCGTATGCCGCTCAAAGGGAAGATGGAGGAAGCTATCGGCAAGTATTTAATATATTCTCCGGTAAGGGATTGACACCGATGTGTGTTGCTACACAGTTCTGGAGGGATAAGTACGCTTCCCTTTGCGACACGGTTGTGAACAAGTACCATGTGGGGGGAGTGTATATGGATCAGGCCTGTATGAGCAAGGCTTGTTACAACCCTGATCACGGTCATACTTTGGGTGGAGGCGATTATTGGTGGAACGGTTTCAGGAAGCTTACGGAGCAGATTCGCGGCAACTTCGGAGATGGTGCCGACGCCATGCTCACGGGGGAGGGCTCATCAGAGGATTGGATGCCTCTGCTCGATTTATTCATGACCCTGGAACCTTCATGGGAACGTTACCGTGGAGTCAGCAGATCAGAACCCGTCCCGCTATTCCAGGCCGTGTATCACGATTATGCCATCACCTTCGGCAGCTACAGTTCGCTGGTGTATCCGCCTTTCGACGAAAAGTGGCCGGCGGAGTTCCGCCCAGATGGCTGCGAAACCCTCCTCCCAGACCGCTACAACCTGCAGTTCCGAATGGAACAGGCACGGGCGCTGGTGTACGGAATGCAACCTACCATAGCCAACTACCACGCATTCCTTGACCGGGCCCGAAGCCGCGAAATGGACTTCGCCCTGCTGCTGGCAAGGGCCAGGATGAAGTATCTGGATTATCTGCTCTACGGCAGCATGGAGCGGGTTCCGGAGATGAATATCCCCACAACACGGGCCGACATCTCGAAAGTCTCGATCTATGCAGCCCGCGACGGGAAATCGGCCCCGCAGGTTACGAAAGAAATACCACTGCTTTACACGGGCATGTGGAAATCGCCGGAAGGCCGGCTTGCGCTCTTCATCGTCAATATCGGGGATGATCCTCAGCCCGTCAGTTTCTCCCTCGGCGGTCAAACCGTCTCTACCACCATCCCGGCCCGTGACATCTGCGTAATAGAACGCTGAAATTGTTATCTTTGTGTTTAAATAAAGACTATTGAAATGAAACTAAGACTTTTCTTTTCATTCGCGTTTATGGTGGCTCTTTGTGCCGCGTGTGTGGAAATTCCTGATAATCAGGAAGAAGAGACAAATGCAGTCGAATCCTTAAGTATCGTTCCCGGGCAAGTTGAGCTGGAGGAGGGTCAGACGCTCCAGTTGGAAACGGTACTAAGGCCGGAAGGTGTGGAAGCAAAAGTCTCCTGGTCAGTCCTTAAGTCGGCCACATCCCAGGAAGGTGTCGTTACCGTAAACGCAAACGGCCTTGTGACAGCCCTGAAACCAGGCTATGCCGAAGTTGAAGCAAAATCAGGCAAGGCGGCCGATATTTGCTACATCAGCGTCACAGCCAAGCCGAGGCCGGCCGAAAAAGTGGAATTCGAAAAGAGTTCATATGAGGTTATTAAAGGCGGCAAGGTGAGTATTGGTGCCATCGTGACCCCGGAGAATGCGACAAACAACCATCTGGACTGGACTTCGTCCGATGAAAAAATAGCAACGGTGGAAGCTTACGGCACTGTGACCGGCATTGCAGCCGGCACGGCCACCATCCGTGCAACCATCACCGGAACTGAACTATTTGCGGAGTGCCAGGTAGAAGTGAAGATCGTACCCGTGGAGAGCGTAAGCATCGACGTAGAGAAACTGGACCTTGAAATTGGGAAGACAGCCTCCATCGTGGTGACCGTCCTGCCCGAATCCGCCAGGGAGGACAACCCAGTTTCGTTCTCCAGCAAGAATGACAAGGTTGCGTCTGTAGATGCCGCCGGCGTTGTAACCGCCGTCGGAGAGGGGCAGACTGAAATAACCGCCACAGCGGGCGACAAGAGCGCGTCCTGCCCCGTGGTGGTGACAGTGCCGGTGGTGGATGTAGAGTCCATCGCCTTCGCGGTCGAGACCTTTGTGTTCGCCGTCGGTCAGGTGGATTCCCTTAAGGTTCAGTTCACTCCCGCAGAGGCCGCATTCAGCAACAAGGTATCCTTCACGTCTTCTAATCCCGATATTGTCGAGGTCAAGGATAACAACCTGCTGGATGCAAAGGCTGAGGGAGAAGTAACCATTACCGCCACCGCCCAGGGCAAAATCGCAACCTGCAAGCTGACCGTAGGAGAATGGTCGGACAACGGCATAGACATGGGCCTGGAATCCGGAATCCGCTGGGCAACCTACAACATAGGAGCAAACAAAATGTCCGATTATGGGGATTACATTGCGTGGGGAGAAATTCAGAAGAAAAACAGCTATTCCTGGTCGAACTACAAGTGGGGAACCGCTGAAGACGCAATGACAAAATATGTCTTCTGCTCCCATTACGGGGCCGTGGACAATGTAGACACCCTTGTTCCGGAAGATGATGCCGCCCATGTCAGATGGGGTGAGAAGTGGCGTATGCCGACATTGGAAGAATTCAAGGAACTGCTGGCGGCATGCAACACCAGCCGTGCCCAGAAAGGAGATGTTTATGGGCTGCTCTTCACTTCCAAGACAAATGGAGCAAGACTGTTCCTTCCGCAGGCGAACAGTTCCATCGGCGGGAATGCCAATTATTATGGGAACTACTGGACGAGCAATGTAAACTCAAGCCCGACGGGACAATCCTACCGAGCTCACTATTACACGTTTACAAATGGTCAGCGTGGTTATATGGCGCAGTATGAGCGATATGCAGGAATGACGATCCGTCCGGTCTGGGACCCCAAACTGTAAACTAAAGTATCGTTTCCTTGATAAACCGCACCTCTTCTTCGCTGTAGGGCGTGTAATCGGGGCGGAAAAGGTCGTGGAACCAGACTTCGGGCTCTTCCGTGAAAGGAATGGGTTTACCGTCTTCCATGGGGTTCCATGGATACTGGCACTGCTGCTTGCCGTTCACCAGACCATAGCTGAAGCTTCCTATCTTTTTCTCCTTGAAGTAAGGGAGGATGGAAGGATAATCCGATCCGCGCGGGCGGGCCATCCATTCCGAACACAGGATGGGGCGGCCGAACGGGCTGCAAAAGTCGTAGTACCTGATGCAATCACGGAGCGCATTGTAGCAGTGGAAGGAGATTATGTCGCTGTTGTTCAAGACGAAATCGGAGATATCTTTATTGTATGATCCCCAGGTCGGCAGGGCGATGATGGGAGACGTGAGCGGCTGCGACGGGTTCACTTCCCTAGCCCAGCGGTAAACCTCTTTCAGGAAGGGCAGCGTATCGAATCCCTTCGTGTTCTCAGGCTCGTTATAGAGGCACCACGCCAGAATGCGAGTATCCTTCCTATACTTCTTCATCACCTGCTTCAGGTAGCGCTCTATCACAGGCCATTTATCAGGATTATTGACCACGTCCCTACCGGGCGATGACATCCACACGGAGTTGTGCACGCCGGGCACGGGCTGCGGCTGGGGGCCGGTATAGGGGTTCTTGATGGTCCCTCCGTTGGTGAAGAATGTCATCAGGATGCGCAGGCCGTGCTTGTCGGCCAGCTGCACAGTCTTCTCCAGCCTGTCCATGAAGCCTTTCGGGTCTTCCTGCCACACGATGTCGCATAGGAACAGGCGGATTACATTGAATCCCAGGTCCTCCGCCAGGGCGAGTTCGCGGTCCAGCACGTCCGGCTGGAAGTACGCCTCTCCCCAAATCTCCACCGGGGTGCCTCCGTAGGACGGCATGAACACGCAACCGACCGGCCAGGGCTGGGCGGCATACCACTCATTGGCCTTCTCCTCGCTCCACTTCCCGGCAGGTTCCGGGCTGCAGCCTGTAAACCACAACCCCAGAAGCAAAAATACCGTCAGAATCCTTTTCATTCTATCTGACTGTAAAATCCAGAGTGATCTTGATGTCGCTGGAGGATGCTCCTACAAGGATCTTGTACTCCCCTGCGTCGACTTTCCAGCTGTGGGATTCCGCGTCGTAGTATGAGAAGGCGGCGGCACCCAGGGGGACCCTGAATTCCACGCTCTTGCCTTTGACAATCAGTTTCTTGTCGAAACCCTTGAGCTCGAATGCCGGGCGCATGACCGAAGGTTTTACAGGGGCCACATAGACCTGTGCGGCCTCCATGGCATCCACCTTTCCGATATTCTTTACAGTGAAGACGACCTCGCTGCCATCGGCTGTGGGGGTAACGGAACCGCCGGAATACTCAAAAGCGGAATAGCTGAGGCCGAATCCGAACGGGAACAAGGGCTGAACGCCGAATTTTTCCACTCCGCGATAGCCGACGAACAGGCCTTCGGCATAGGTGGCGTGCGGGTACGGATTGCGGCTCGGGCTCACCTTTAGCACGTCGGGATCGGTCTGATGATAGTATGCCGACGCCGGATTCTTCTCCTCGGAACCCCAGAAAGTGAAGGGAAGCTTGCCAGAAGGAGACACCTTGCCGGAGATTATGTCGGCAAGGGCCTTGCCGCCTTCCTGACCGCCGTACCAGGCCATAATGATTGCAGCAGCCTTGTCCTTGAAGGGGGTGATATCCACTTCCCCGCCGGAATTGATGATTACCACGGTATTCTTGTTAAGGGCCGCGGCAGATGCTATGAGTTCGTTCTGGCCCTCAGGAAGCGCGTAGGTCCTGTCGTGGTTCTCGCGCTCGGTATCATGATTGAACCCCACGACTACGATAACTGCATTAGCCTTCGCTATGGCTTTCTGCTCCTCGGGGCTGAACTCCTTGCTTTCAATTAGCTGCACATCATATTTCTTTCCGAGTGCCTTCAGGCCGGCGAAGGGAGTGATGTTGCGTCCGGGGATGGGATCCATCCTTCCGGAACCTCCACCGAAGGCCACCGTGTTAGCATTCGGGCCCAGAACCACGATGCGCCCCTTCTTAAGGGGAAGAAGGCCGTTGTTTGAGAGGAGCACCGGGGCCTCGACGGCTGCCTTGTATGCCATCTCCCTGGAATAATCATAATCCTCCGGAATGGACTCATCCTTCGCGGGCTGGTCGAGCAGGCCGTAGGCTATGAAGGCCTGGAGTATATGCTGGCACATGGCATCCAGGTTGGACTCGGGCACCACGCCGTTCTCAACAAGGGGCTTTACCATCTTCGCTTTGGTGGTGAAGTTCTCCGGCATCTCGAGGTCCAGGCCGCTCGTGAGCACGCCCAGGGTCGTGTAGGTAGACTTCCAGTCAGACATCACTATGCCCTCGAATCCCCACTTGCGGAGATTCTCCTTGATGAGCCAGGAGTTCTCGGCGGCATGGGTGCCGTTAACCGGGTTGTAGCTGGTCATGACGGCCGCCACGTCACCTTCTTCGACCGCCTTTCGGAAGGTCGGGAAGTAGATTTCGTTGAGGGTGCGTTCATCCACCAGTGAACCAACGCGGTGGCGCTGATATTCCTGGTTGTTCACGGCGAAGTGCTTGATAGTGGCCATCACCCTGTGATCCTGTATGCCCCTGATGTAGTTCAGGGCTATTTCGGAGGCGAGGAAGGGGTCTTCACCGTAATACTCGAAATTGCGGCCGCAGAGGGGTGAACGGTAGATGTTCACTCCCGGGCAGAGCATTATGCGTACGCCGCGGGCGGAGGCATCTAAGCCGATACCATCGCCGACTCCCTTTGCCGCATCCCGGCTGAAGCTGGCTGCAAGGCCGATTCCGCAGGGATAATACGTGCTGTTGGTCTTGTTACGCACTCCCTGGGGGCCGTCGGCCATCCTCACGGAAGGGATGCCCAGCCTCTCGATGGCATAGGTATGGAATCCGTCTATCTTTCCCGAGATGAAGTTTATCTTCTCGTCGAGAGTCATTTTGCTGACGATCTCCGCAGCACGATCCTTGTCGTTCTGGGTGATGATGTAGGGCTGGGCGGATGCAATTGAAGAAAGCATCAGCGCGACAGCTACGAGTAACATTGTATGTCTCATTTCTTTACAACTAATATTCAATAAACACAAAGGAATGCGGCTGCATCGAAAGCAGCAGGGTGCCGTCGGGCTGCAGGGCCACGGGGTACTCGGTGTACATGTTGAACTGGTCGGTGATATGGCAGCGCACCTTCCCGTCGAACTTGCCGCCGGCAAGGCTGACCGTCACGTCCTTGACAGCCGTGACGTTGTCGTCCAGCACATAGCGGCTCACGAGGATGCCAAGCCTGCCATCGGCATCGCGGGCGGCGGTCACTCGCACGTCCGGAACGCTGCACTCAGCCTTCACCTGCGTACCCAGAGTCTTGAGTTTGCCCCAGGCATACAGGGCCCAGTAGCTCCAGATGGGGGTATCGCTCGCTGCGTCGAACAGGCCGTTGAAGCGGGTTCCGGGGGTCCAAACATAATACATCATCATATCCGTCGGGCAGTCCTGCCCTTCCTGCATGGAAGCGCAGACGAATGCTCCGGCTTTGGGGCTGGACATAATGCGGGAAGAATAAGGATAGTCGTCCGTCCAGCTCTTGATATAATTCCATTCGTTCAGGAAGGATTCCGTCTTCGTGTAGCCGTACTTGTCCAGAAGGGCACGAACCTGATATGAAAAGTCCGTGAAGACCGTCGGGTCATATTCGTAGATATGCCAGGCGAAGAAGTCGAGGGGAACGTTCCTGCGCTTCATCTCGGAGAGGATCCTCTCATACCACACGGGGATTTCCCTCACGCCGGGATCCATGCCGGACATGGCGGGGCCGCCGATCAGCAGGTCGGGAAAGCAGCCCTTCAGGTGCTTCACGGCAACCTCGAAGAAGTCGTAGAACTGCTCCGGGGAACCCGCCCAGCAGCGGGGATCCACCTTCCACTTGTCGTTATCCCACTCAAGGTTGGGCTCATTCCAGATCTCCCAGTACTTGATGTTGTAGTGGAATCCGTCCGCCCAGCCCTCGTTGTAATGGCGGATGATGTGTTCGCATATCTGCGCCCACTTCTTGTTATCCTTGGGAGGATAGATGTTATACTTCTTAAGCGGCTGGTTCTCGATACTCTGGCCAAGACGGTAGAACACCTCGACGCCGGCGTCCTGGATACTCTTCACATACCTGTCGGTGAGTGTGAAGTCGTATGACTCCGGCTTGTTGGGATTCTTGGAAAAGTCCGGGAAGATGATGGAGATATCCACCACATGCTCACCGTATGCACCATACCCGGCGGCATCGTGATTGCGGGAATAGCCCACGTTCGCAGCCTTGAAATAGCCGGTCGTGCCGGTATACACCTGCTCGGAGTTGTTGATGCGCGGGCCGTTGTTCACGGCGTTCATGCGCTTGACCGGCCCGATGGTGGCATCGGGAGAAACCGTGATCTGTGCAGACATGCAAAAACCCGCACAGAGAAGGGTCAGGAGGGTGGTAAAGGTTCTTTTCATGTTATTTCAGCAATATGCTCTTCTCGCGCTTTACGAACTGGATGGGGATACCGGAAGGGTCGCGCATCATGGCACCGTCGAATCCGGGAGACTTGTCGTGTGAGACAAGGGTGGCTCCGGCCTTGGTGAGACGCTCTATGTCGGCATCCACGTCCGTGGACGTAAAACCGAAATGAAGGGTCAGAGGATCCATGTTTGCGTAATCGGGAGCCTTGGGCTGAGTCTTGGCACGATAGAGTTCGATGGCAACGCGTCCGCTGCCGTCGACGATGAAGGTCGTATGGGCTTCATCATCCTTCTGAAGGGTAATCGTGAAACCGAGATTCTTGCACCACCACTCGGCAGTGGCGATGGGATCCGCTACATCGATAGCGGGATGCTCAAGTACGAAGCCTTTGGGATTGGCTGTTTTTTCTTCCTTTTTCATGGTATTGCTGGTATTTCTTTTGGCAATAAAATTCTTGACGTCCACCCATTTGTAATAAGGACCGGAGTATGCTTCGAGTTCGGGGATGAGGGTTTCCTGCTCGTTGGCGAGGAACTTCACCAGGACCATCCCCTTGCGGTTCCTGTAGAATATGAGCTGAAGGTTGGCGGCGTATGGGCAGAGCTTTGCTCCGTTCCAGTTGCCGTAGGCCTGCTCGGCCGTCAGGCGGGGATAGCCGTAGCCTTCCAGCCCGAAGTAGGAACAGATGCCGAGGAAGGGCCAGTCGTGGCCGAAGATGAGATCGGCGGCAACAGGTGCTCCGGCAATGGCCTCATCGGCCTTGCGGACCATCTCGTTGGCAAGATTCGAGGCCCTGGGCATGCGCTCGTCGCCGAAAGGCTCGGAGTTGCACTGTTGCAGGTAGGCGCTGAGGGCACCGCTGTTATAATCTGAAAGCACTACTTCCCAAGGCAGAAAGCGGAAGAGATTCTCTTCGATATCAAATGCCTCGGTAATCCTTGCAAGAGAGTAGATGTAGCTGAACAGCCTGTAGGGTTTCTTGAATATGGCCTTGCCACGTTCGGGATCGGTGAAGATGCGGGAATAGGCGGCCATGGTGTCGACCTGGACGGCCGTCAGAGGGCCGTGGACAATGGCCCTGGCTTTCTCCTTTACTGCGGAAGGGCAGGCGCGCGTGATGAATTTCTGGTATTTCTCACCGGCATCCCAGGTGATGACCAGGTCGCTTTTGCAGGACTTAAGCGTAGACGTGAAAGCGGCCATGCTCACAAGGCAGCGGGGCACCACCGACGATAGGGCGTGCACTTCTCCGTTCCGGAATACGGCGGGATAGCGCTGATACATCCTCCTCGCAAGCTGCTCATGCTCCCTGGCGCCTCTGGGAGTGAGGCGTCCGCCCATCCCGTCGTGCAGCTCGAGCACCTTCTTTGTATAATAGAAGATGGTATCCCCCGCCGGGGTAAGGATTCCTTCGTTTGAAGCAGTCTGCAGGTAGGACTTCAGTTTTTGCAGGGATGTGTCGTTTCCGTGGGAACGGGAGCCGTGCCTGCCATAGTGGCTGATGTAGAAGGGCTTGAATCCGCCAGGTGCGGGAGTATCCTTGATGGGCAGGAACTCATAGGAATGGGTGTTGAAGCCCGCCCTTTGCGGGAACTCGCGCAGATACCCATCCAGCTCAGGAGAAGTCTGGGCGAATGCGGCCAGCGAGATTAAAAGCAGAAGGGCGGAGTATAGGAATCTTTTCATATTACTAGTCAAGGTATGATTTCACATCGTTCCACAGGTAGTAAGGCCCTGCGTAAGCCTGGAGTTCGGGAATGGGCGTTTCTTCCTCGTTGGCGAGGAACTTCACCAGCACCGTGCCCTTGCGGTTCTTGTAGAACACCATCTGGAGGTTCGTGGCGAAGGGGCAGAGCTTCACGCCGTTCCAGTTCCGGTAGGCTTCTTCCGCCGTAAGCCTGGGATAGCCATAGCCCTCAAGCCCCAGATAGGAGCACAGTGACAGGAAGGGCACGTCGTGGCCGAAGATGAGGTCGGCGGCCACGGGGGCTCCAGCAATGGCCTCGTCGGCCTTGCGGATGATGTCCTTGACCAGCGGTTTGGTGCCGGCAAGGCTCCTGTCGCCGAAAGGCACGGAGTTGCAGAATGCAAGATAGAAGTTCAGCGCGTGGCGGGCGTAGTATGTCTCGACCACTTCCCAAGGCAGGAAGTCGAAGCGGTTTTCCTCTATGTCATAGGCCTCGGCGAACTGGGCGACGGTAAAGATTGCGGAAATGAAAGGTTTGGACGGCCCAGCCAGTGCCTTGCCCCGGATAGGGTCCTTGAAATATCTAGCGAAAACGGCCATAGTATCGATCTGGATGTCCGTCAAGGGCCCGTAGATTATCTCACGCGCTTTCTTCCTGATGTCTTTCGAACTGTTGCCGGCAATGAGGCGCTGGAATTTCGCTCCGCAGTCCCAGGTGACGGTCAGGTCTTTCTTGCAGGAAACGAGCGAGGACGTGAAAGCGGACATGCTCACGAGGCAGCGGGGCACGTCCGACGAGATGGCATGCACTTCCCCGTGGCGGAAAACTTCTGAATAACGCTCGTACATCCTCTTGGCCAGCATTTCGTGTTCCCTCGCGCCCCTTGGCGTCAGACGCCCGTCCAGGCCGTCATGAAGCTCGATCATCTGCTTTGCGCACGCAAGCAGGGAGTCGCCCGACGGGGTTATGATCCCTTCTGCCGCCGCAGCCTGAAGGCAATCCCTCAACAGGACATAGGGCGCATCGGAGGAGTGGGAACGGGATCCGTGCCTGCCGTAGTGGCTGATATAGAAGGGTTTGAAGCCCTTTGGCGCGGGCGTATCTTTCAGCGGATGGAACTCATAAGAATGGATGTTGAACGAAGCGCGCTGGGGGAACTCCTTCAAATACGCCTCCATCTCTGGCGACAGCTGGGCGTAGGAAACCGCGGCCACCGACAGGAATATCAAACTTATGAGCAATCGTTTCATGTGCCTAGAACTTAATAGGTTTTATTATGGTTACGAAGCGCTGGGGGCCGGATCCGGGGGCGCGGGTGGCGTCCAGGCGGATGACCGGCCGCTCGGCCTTTTCGTGCATGGCCTCGCTGAACCAGTCTTTGTCGATGCTGACGGAGGAACCCGCAGGGCCTTCCACCTTTATACACAGACCGGCATCTCCGTCCCTGTAAATGTATTCACCGGTGGCAGTTTCCTCAACGGAACCGGCCCCAAGGCCGTTCCTTAGCGTCAGGCGGCCGGAGGCAGGACCACGGACTTCATCCGTTATTACGAAGTATTTTTCGTCCACGAAGGAGATGCTGCGGCGGCGGGTCAGGCCCTCATAAGCCTCGTGTTCCACACAGAGGAAATCCGGCCGCCAGGCAAGTACCTTCGGCTGAGGTTTGTCATAATTCCTGTCGTCCAGAGTAAGCGCATTGTGGCGCGCCGTAGCCTTGAAATATGCCCTCTGGCGCTCGATCTCCTCGTCACCGGAATAAACATACGCCCCGGCATCAGGCATCAGCACCTTGCCATAAGCCCACAGTTCGAAGGTGCCGAAATCGGGTTGGGCATGCCACATGCCGCGCTCCGTGGCCTTTATGGGCATGATGATGCTGTCGTCGGTCCAGCCGTTGCGGAAACAGTAGAATCCGGTATCCGGATGGCCCGAAGATTTGTATGACGGTGACTCCCCTTCCGCGCCTCCAGTCGCGAACCAGAGGATCTTCCGGGCTTCCTTGCTGTCGCAGTATCCGCTTACATCTTCAAGCAGTTCACCGTCTGCGAGGTCGTCGTGCCGCCGGGCATCGCTGAAGCAGGGATGGGTCCCGTCAGGATAGCAGTAATCCAGATAGTACTGCGTCATACGCACCAACTGTTCAAGGCACTCGGGTGCGAAAAGATCCAGCCGGCCATTGCGGGCGGCTACCTGGATTGCATCGTCATAAGACTGCACCACGCCGATGTGATAACCCGGATCAAGCTCGATATGGCAGCCGTCCGGATAGGATTGGCGGGCAATCTCCGCGTTGAGATTATCCGCTCCGGCCCTGACCCAGGATTCGGCATCCTTGAATTCCGGGAAGCAAATGCCTGCGCGGATGACACCCGAGGACTGATGGATGAGGTGATTTCCTGACGGGCTGAACGACTGCATCAGCACCGATGCGTTCTGATGGTAGGAGCGCAGGAACTCCATAAGAAACTCCGGCGTAAAGTGCCGGGAATCAAGGAAGAGATCGAACTGCATCACCCACCTCAGCAGGCGGATACCTATCTCCAGCGGCCTCCAGGCGAAACACTCGTTCGTGGAATCGATGTCAAGGGCCCCGCTGCTCATGGTCCCCTTCTGATCGATCCCGAAAGGCTTGTAGGGGTTCTTCTTAACCCAGTCCCGGAACTCATACACGTATTCCCGGGCATATTTCTCTTTGCCGGTAGTGCAGTAAACCTTTCCAAGGGAGGTCCACCACCCCTGCCTGTGGAGCTGTACACGCATCTCTATGTCCTTTACCGGCCAGTATTCCCAGTTGATGTGCCTGCCGTAATTCCAAACGGTATCCTCCAGCACGTGGAAAGTATGCTTCAGGGCATCATCCGCCCAGCGCTGATCCTTTTCGGATGCCTCGCGGGCATCCTGACCGGGGATATAAATCCCCTGCCTCGTGCGGTAATAGTCCAGAAGAGCCCTGGACGCATCCCCCCACTGAGCATTGTCGCAGCACGTCTTTACCCGCTCCAGGCCTGGACGGTCCACGTCCAGTAACGCGAACACATCCTTATAATCTTCCGCCGGAGAGCATCCGGCAAGACCCAACAGGAAACAGATAACTATGATGCTGCGTCTTCTCATCGGCAGACAACGTTCTTGCAGTCTTCTGTTACGATGAGCGGACGGGCATCCGGCTCCCGGAAATGGAAGCGGACGTTGGAGAGGAAGACATTGTTGGCATGCCTGATATAGAGGCCGGATGCTGGTAGGCTGTGCCCCAGTTTCCTGTTTTCAGGATAGGAATCCTCCGCCTCCGGAACGGGGATCTTCGTCATCTCCACCGTACCTCCGCCGGGGGATGTGATGTCTATGTCGGAAAGATAGATATCCTCGGGATACAAGCCCGGCACACCGGTGATGGAGCTGGACATCATGCTCTCGGACACTGCAGTCACTCCGCTGATGGTGACGGCCCTGAGAGTGCTCTTTTCGGGTTGGATACCACGCCTGCCCATACGAATGAAGATGGGCGTCTGAACATCCCTCATGGCAATATTGCTGATGTTGATGTTCTCGCAAATCCCCCCGTCAACCACCTCCACGGCTATACCGGAAATGACGGTGGTAGGGGCGGTTATACCCTTTATCTTGGTAGACCAGTGCCTGAAATTGTCTTCGCTGGCGCGACGGATGGTGACGTTGCTGACGGTAACATTGCGGTAGCCCGTGGAGGATCCGGTGCCGAGTTTGATGGCGTTGCAGTTGGATGCGGCCACGCAATTGCTGACCGACACATTCTCGCAGAGACGCTCCCCCGCGCCCTTCAGGCAGATGGCGTCATCCTCACAATCGAAGATGCAGTTCTCCACCACCACGTCCTTGGATTCTATGTCGATGCCGTCGTTGTTGTAGTTGCAGTGGGAATAAACCTTGATGCCGCTGACCCTCACTCCCTCGCAGTCGGTGTAGTACTCCACCCAGTGCGCGGAATTCTCGAGGCGGACGTCTTTCACCACCACGTTCCTACACTCACGGAAGAGGATGATCATGGGCCTTCCGCCCGGATCGGCCTTCCCCACGTTGAATGCCGGATCTCCTCCCTGGCCATCGATAGTACCCAGGCCGGTGACGGCTATATTCTCCTGATAATTGGCGTAAATCAGGGCCGAGTGCGGGGATTTATTTCCCTCCGGGCTAACCCAGTGGGCCTTTTCGTACGCGTCTATATCGGCCACTCCGAGCAGTTTCGCACCCATCTCAAGATGGAGTTCCACTCCGGATTTAAGCTCGATGGGGCCCGTCAGGAATTCCCCGGCCGGCACAGTGACCGTTCCTCCGCCCAGAGCGCTCAGCTTGTCGATGGCCTTCTGGATGGCGGCGGCGTTATCCTTTCCGGGCACAGCCTTAGCCCCTGCCCTGGTTATGTCGATATTCCGACCATCCGTGCAGGCCGATAAAACAGCCAGCACAGCAGTCAGAAGCAGTACTTTTACTCCTGATCTATCCATGCGCCTACTTTCTCGTAAACAAAGCTTGCGATCTTCTCCATACCCGCAGCATTGGGATGGGCATAATCGTACTTGGGAATGCCTGAGCTGCCGTTTGCCTTGTAGCCGAACTGGCCAAGGATATCCACGGCTCGCACATCATCCCAGTGGTCTGCTATGAGCTTCACGGCATCGCCCATTCCGTAGTACAGATAGTCGCCTATGATGCAGACTATCTTAGCCTGGGGATGGCGTGCCTTTATCATCTGGATCAGGCGGATATAGGCAGAGCAGAAGGTGGTGCCGTCAAGGGCGTCGGCCGCGTCAACGGTCGTCGCCGCATCCGCAGTGGCAAGGAGTTCGTTCAGCTTGGCCTTGGAAGCCTCCGGGAAGGACTCCGCGCCCATCGCCACGCCGTCGATCAGTTCTTCCGACGTGCTGTTGTAGAGCGTATGGCCGTAGTCGTTGGTGCCGCCGAAGATGCACACCACGTCCGGATTGCCGATCCCGAGTTGCTGGAGACGGGTTCCAAAGTCCCATCCGTACCAGTAAGCCGAGGAATCCCCGGTGGTATTCTGCACTATGGTGGTATTGCCGGCCGATATGTTCTTCTCGTAGGTGCCGGTGCTCATTTTCTGGTAGATGAGCTTGTGCCACCAGGTGTCCGTCACGGAAGTTACGTCGCCGTCGCTCTTGGGATAATAGGCGCCTCCCTTACTGGTGTCGCACCAGCCTTTGAAGGTGGAGATGGAGTCCCCGATGATGCTCACCTTGGTGGTGCGGTTGGGGTCATTCAGCTCCACAATCTTGACGGTGATGTCGGAGAAGTTGTGGCGGTTCTTACTCTTGCTGCTCACATTGACATTCTCCAGTGAGCCTATCAGAAGTTGGTCGGCGTTGGTTACACCCTCTATTATTACGCTCTTTGTCTGCCAACTTCCGGTGCCGATGCCAAGTGCGTGGCCGTTGGAAAGGGCACCGCTTCCGGTGTATTTACAAAAGTATGCACTTGTTTTGTCGGTGGTGGAATTCATAACCAGATTCGATGCAACGAATACGCCCACATCACCATTGGACTCATACATGCGGTCTGTAACCGTCACCTCGATGGTTGCGGTGTATCCATCCGGAATACCAGCAAGTTTAGGCGTAACGATGTGTGTACGGGCATTGTTGGCAGTTGTTGCGCAGCGGAAATAGCCCACCCTCGAATACACGGCGCTGTTGCCGTAGAAGCCCCAGCCATGGGACATACGGGTGCCTTCGGTAATTTCGAAGTTGTTGCCCCAGAGGCGCGTGCTGGTAGAACTATACTTTTCAAACGTGCCGTCCGGGTCCTCTCCGGTAATGGGGGCCAGGGTGTGAGGACTGGGCATAAAGCCGGCGGCACCGTCAAACTCATCCGGGCCGTAGTGAATCTCCGAGAAATCCTCGCCAAGGATAATGTCGCCAACACCGGCATTTCTCACGGTAGAGGCATCTACCCTTGTGAAAGGAAGAGTAGTAGCCTTCACAGCGTTGGAAGCCTTGACGGCACCTTCCGTTGTATCTGTCACCTTGAACCAGTAGTCTGTATCCTGATCCAGTCCGCCGAAAACGAACTTAGGCTGTTTGCCATCCCAGCAACCGCTACCTTCGGGGATGTTGTGGCTTACAACAAGCTGGGAACAGCCGGCGTCCTTGTACAGGGCGATAGTGTAAGGCTTGCTCACATCGTCGGAAGCAGACACTCCTTCAGTCCAGGTGAAAGAAAGGCTGGAGGATGATGCTGTGCAGAAACTGGCCTGGATATCGGGCAGCTCCTCCAGAGAAACAATCTGCACTTTCACGTCGTCCAGGAAGAAGCGGTTCTTGGTATCGACGTTTTCGTATGAACCAATGAGAAGGCAACTGTTATTATTTACACCCTCTATTCTAACGGTTTTGGTAGTCCAGCTCTTTACTTCCGTGTCAAGCGGACAACCATTGCTGAGCGAAGCTCCAGTATACTTACCGCCGGAACTGGAGAACTTGGGATCCGTGCTTTCCTTCTGATCCGGTGCGAGGACAAGCGTAAGGGAGGAATGGTCATTGACGAAGACTGCGACATCGGCGCCACTGTTGTATACGCTTGAAGTTACGGTAACATCCACAGTTGCAGTCATCCGATCCGGAATACCGGAAAGCGCCGGAGAAACGATGTGAGTGCGAGCGCCGGATTGCGAAGATCCAACACGGAGATAGCCGGCGTAGGCGTACACCGAACTGTTGCCGAAGAAGCCCCAGTTGAACAGCCTCTTGTCGGAATCTACTCTGGATTCGCCGTAAATACGGCCGGACGTGTTGTCGAAAACCTGGAAATTGCCATTGTCTGCTGTATAATTGCCGCTTAAAGGATCCAGGGGTTTGCCGAAAGGGATAAAACCGGCCGCATTGGCAAGCATATCGGCACCCCAGCCAATCTCGGAGAAGTCTTCGGCCAGGATAACGTCACCCACTCCGGCGTTGGTTACGGTAGAGGGATCCACTACCGTGAAGGCTTCTGTAGTACCCTGGACAGGGTCTGAAGCGTCTCCGTTTTGGGCGTTGGTAACCTTGAACCAGTATGTTGTCGCAGGCTGCAGGCTACCGAATGTGAACCTCAGGGCCTTTCCATCCCAGCAGGAATTATCTGCAGGGATATCGAAAGATACCTGGAGGTCGCTGCAGGCAGCGTCCTTAAAGAGTTCCAGTTTATATGGCAGTTCTGCGTCTTCTGCCGCCGTTCCGCCGGTAGTCCAGCCAAAGACCAGGGATGAAGAAGATGCCTCTACGAACTCTGCTGCCGGTTTTTCACGAATTACATCATTCTTATATTCGCTCACGGTGAACGCCTTGGGGCGGGTCATCTCTTCGGTAAAGACATTGCCGTAGCGGTCGGTAACCTTCACCGTCACAGGAGTGTCCGGAGCAGAAGCGGTTGCCTGGAAGAAGTGACGCCACTTGGCGGTGCTGAAGGTGGTTGTATTCCATTTGTTCAGGCGCGGGATGGTCATCGCATAGATATGGAGAGGATCATAAACGCCCACTTCGTTCACTTCCAGAGGCGAGCCGTTCTCAGATATTTCAACTTTCCAGCTTTCATCGTAATCCCACACGTTCACCAGTATGATGTTTTCGCCATAACCCTGGATGTGATTGTAGTACTTGGGATAGCCGTCATGACTAGAAAGATCTTCGGTAATGGTTGACTTGACGCAGTTCATGTCGTAGGCGCGGAACTGATAATCGCGGCTCTGAAGAGCGGCCTGATAATAATGCGTCATTTCAGTGCCGTTGACGGTCCAGACAGTAAATCCACCGGGAGCACCGTCCTGGGCGATATGGATGCCGGGAGTGATGTAGCCGCTCCACCACCAGCTGGCGCAAACCGCACCGCTGTTGTGCTCTACGAAGGTAGGAGTCCAGTTTTTGTTGAATATATTGTGCGTATGGCCGCTCAAGAACCTTACATCATAGCCATCGAAGATCCCAATGAAAGTATCCAGATCAGCATCCTTGCCATTCAGCTGCTCCTTCCACTCAATGCCGGAAGGCCTTGCAAGAGGCTCGTGGGCCGTCACGAAGATAGGAGTGCCCTTGCCCACGTAGGAAAGGTCCTTCCTGAGCCATTCCAACTGCGCGGCAGTGAAGTTCTTGGCGTATTTGCTGCGGTTCTCCTCGCCGGGCTCCACATCTGTGAAGTCCATGTTATCCATCACGATGTAGTGGATCTTGCCCAGGTTGAAGGAGTAGTAGTCCGGGGAGAGGTTCTCCGTATACTTAAATGCCTTTTCCCAGTCGCCGGCCTTTTCCATCTCATTGTCGTGGTTGCCCATGGTGTGGAAGAAAGGAACGTCGGTAAAGTAGCCGTTCATCGTTTCCAGATACTCCGGGAAGCCGAAGTTGTTGCTCAGCCAGTACATATCCCAGGTCATATCACCTAGGGTGAGGGCATAGACCTTTCCGGGGGCTTCAGCTATGGTTTTGTTGATGAATCCGGCCACTTTCTCGAACTGGGCCAGGTCGTCGGTGCGGCGGGCGAGGTGCATATCGCCCAGCACCAGCAGGGTGTAATTGTCGTTGGAAGCCTTGGCCAGTTCGAAATCCACCTGCTCCGCAGTCTCGGCATCAGCCTTGAGTTCCTTCCAGAATTCGGGGAGGATGCCATTGAGAGGAGCTTCATAGCCGCTGGGTATGGTAATGAAAACGTACTTCCATCTCTTTTCGGACTGCAGACGGTAGTTGCCATTGGCATCGGTCTTTACTATCTCTACGCCGTCGGATACCAGCACATCCGGAACCCCGGCGCCGTTGCAGCGCACTGTTCCGGTAACATTCGCCGGAGCAGGTTTGCCAGCCTGCTCGATGGTAACGGTCTCGCTGCCAGCCTCATTCGAGAAAACAATCTTTCCGCTGCGGGATTCTTCGGACGGGTTCTCAAGTACCGAAAACTCGAAGTCGTAATCCGTCAGGGCCTTTGTGCGGACAATCCACTCTTTGGCAGCCTGATCTATTGCAGCGGAAACATTGGAATTTGCCTTCGCGGTGATCCCGACCGTGCCTCCCTCAAAGCCAACCAGAATCGTCGATTCCGTCAGCAACAGGGCGCCTTTCTGCTTCTGCACCACTTCAATGGTCTTGCTGTCTTTGTCGCAAGTGATTGTAACGGATGCGTTTCGGGCATCGTAGGTCGGGTTCTCCCCTGCCCTGAGGGTTATGGTAACGTCGTCCCCGGCCTGTCCGTTCCTGGGCTCAACAGTAAGCCAATTCTCGCTGGAAGATGCAGCCCAGGCGAGGTTGGCGGAGAATACCGCCTGTTTGCTGTCGCCATCATCGGACAGGATGATACTTCCTTCTGTCTTGATGGTAACCTTACCAACTACAGGCTCCGGTTCCGGTTCGGGTTTGTTGCAAGATGCGATAATTGCCAATGGCAGCAAAAGCAGATAACGGTACTTTTTCATAATATCGTTCATTTTATTGTTATCGTAGCGCGGACGGGGAGATGGTCCGACGGGCACCAGGCCTTGCCGTCCGCAGTATATGTGACGACTATGGTCCGGTAGTCGGAGGCCGTGCAGCCCCGGGTCATGATATGGTCGATCCTTCTTTCGGGATGGTTTTTCGTAAAATCATCCACTGAATAGTAATACTTGGTGGAACTGCCGCTCTGGGTGCCGTCGGTGGACTCGATGTTCCCATCTGTCCAATAACTGATGAGCCGACGATATGCGGCTGCGGCGGCGACGCTGCTCATGGCGGGAGAGCAGTTCATGTCTCCGGTGAGGATGGCGGGATCGGTTCCGGCCTTCTGTTTGGCGAAACTGTTCACCACGCCTGCCATATTGTAAGCCCCGCCCTGGGAATCGGTGGGAAGGTGCGTCACGAAGAGCCAGAAGACTTTTCCCGTGTCCTTGTGCGTAAACTTCGCCCATATGCAGGTTCGCGCCGGACTGCCGGCTTGTTTATAGGCCGATGCCGGTTTCACGTACCAGGTATCTTCCTCCTTGGACAGCCACACGTAGCCGGACTCCTCCAACTGAAGTTTGGCATTGTTGAAGGCAAATCCATTGGCATAGGAATATGTAGGAGGCGTCAGTTCGTGAGGTGCGTTGGGCCATTCCAGTTTCCAGGTCATATCGGCCATTGTGCAACTGGACTTCAGAGAATACCTCGCGTTGGTGATGAGAGTTTCGTCCAGTTCGTTGAAACCGATGATGTCGGCCTCTGTTGCCTTGATGGAGTTGGCCAGCGCCTGACGCACGAAGGAGAGTTCCATCGACATTTCTTCTCGCCGTCCCTCCGGCTTAAGCACGTTGCATGTGGCCACGGTGAGCACCGCATCGGCCCCGGGATGCAGCGGATTCACCAGTCCTCCGCCTCCCGGAGTTTCTTCCTGGGTGGGCACATCTTTCCCGCAGGCGCAGAAAAGCACCTGCAGCAGGATCAGTATGAACACCGGCCACCTTTTCATCTAGTACAACAGTTTTTTCTCTTCCTCTATGTAACCGTGGCGTTTTGCCAGTTCTTCGTCGGAAAGCTCTTTCTGCCTGAACGATCCGCCCTCCGTCTTCACCTCGGCGTTGACGCATTCATACAGCGCCGGAACGTCCACGTTCCTGAAGACGATGTTGCCGAACGGGGCCGCTTCCCTGGCCCAGATGCGCGAATCCTTTGGCGCAGTCCCGCTGATGCCATCGAACGTAATATCCCTGATGGAGCAGGACGGGGAGCGCATGTGATGGATGCGCATGAGGTAGTCCGCGTTGACCTCGATATCCTTGAACAGAATGCCGTCGATATCCGTTCCGGGGCTGCCCTTGCTGTAGGAACCGACTATGTTAAAGGCGGTCTTGGTGTCGGATATCGTGATGTCCGAGAACACGGCATCGTGGATATGGCCTTCTCCCACGCCCACGCGGATGGCGTTGCAACTGGATGACAGGCTGCAGTCGCTGACGGTCACCCACACGCAGTCCTGCGGATTCTCCAGGAGATGGGCGCCGGACGCCCTGAGGGTGACGCAGTCGTCGGAAGTGTCTATCCTGCAATTGCTTATGGTAACGTTCGTGGAGCGGTCGATGTCCAGTCCGTCCCCGTTGAAGGTATGATAGTCCTTCCTGCGGGTGTGCACGTAGCATCCGTCTATCGTCACGTTGTCGCAATTGAGGATGAAGCAGCTCCAGTATGGCGAATCGGCCAGTTCTATATCCTTTATTATAATATCCTTGCTGTCCACGAACCAGACCATCTGCGACGGCCGCGCCGGGATGAGGGATTTTTCGGGATAGCGCTGCCCCTCGGAATCGAGCAGGAAGGCATCGGAATTGCCGTCAATCCGCCCCGGGCCGCTGAGCGTCACGTTCTGCACGCCTACTCCGAGGAGGAGATGGCCTCCGCTGATATAGTCACCCCAGTTGGCTTCGGCCTCGTTCTGCGGGCAGCAGTCGGCGGCGCAGTAATCGTTTATGTCCGGACTCCCCTTGATTATGGCGCCGGATTCCAGCCGCAGTTCAATGTTGCTCCTCAGCCAGATCGAGCCGCACAGGTAAGTGCCCACAGGCACGCGGACGACTCCCCCGCCCTTTCCGGCCGCATGGTCTATCGCAGCCTGGATAGCCTCGGTATCCAGCGTCACGCCATCTCCCTTTGCGCCGAAATCCCGAACCGACACATTACCGGCACAGGACACCGCCGCAAGGATCAGCAGTATGTAGAGCAATACATTCTTCATATGCTTAAAAACAAAAAGCAGCACGCTTTTCTACGTACTGCTTACCGCTATCTGTCATTTCGAGCGAAGTCGAGAAATCTATTCTTTCCTGACCCGTTTCACTGAATGCTTCAGCTTGCCAATGAAGAAGTTAATTTCTAGAGATGACTCTGTCTCTGAAGTCTCAAGGTCTGGCATAACGATATCAGTCAAGACCTCACCGAAGTGCTTCATCTTCTGCTGCTGTACTTCTTTGTCTGGTTCATTATGCAAATCCAATAATTCTCGTTTCAGGTATCGAACTTTATAAAATGTTTCAATTATTGCAAATGTCACATCTCTGGCACGTTTTCCACTCAGAATCGTAGCTAACATATACAGTCCTCTTTCTGTGAAAACTTTAGTGGGATTGCGGTTCATCAAGGATACATTTGTGGTCAAAATTTTTGACCGCAAATCTTGTAACTCATTCATATTCAACTCAAACGTGTAGTTTGAATTAAACTTATCAGGATTGTTGTATACAGCCTGATTTACCTCTTTTGTTTTAACCCCATAAAGCACAGCAACATCTGCGTCAGCGATTACCGGAATGCCACGGATTACTGTGATTTTGTCTTCCACTTCCCTGATACTTACAGGGAGCAAACTTGTTTTCTTTGTAATTGAATCACTCATAATTGAAAATGCTTTGCGGAACGAAAGGGCGTTGAATACAAACAGTCTCGCGTTCGAAACGAAAGCATTTACAAAATACCGGATCCAACATCGGAACTGTTTGTACCCTCAACCCCAGTCTTTCCATATTAATAATTATAAACAGTTCCATTTGATCGTGGATGGAGAACCAGACAAACAAATATAAGACTTTGACTTGAATCTTACAAGTCTCTTTTAGAATAGCGGTAAGCAGTATGTCAAAGAACGTGCGGGGCACGCGCCCCTTTGGGACCCCGGGCGTCGGTCAGGGCGCCTGGGGTAAAAAAGATTAATCTATAGACCCGACAGAAACCCCTGAAGCCATAGTGCCATCACTATTCGTGGGGGTTTTGTTGGGGCCGCATAGCCTTTTCATCGTTATGTCCGATGAAGAACTAATAGTAGCATACAGAACCTTTTTATTTGAGTAACCAGTTCTTGCCCTTGTCCCTGATTCTATAACACATGACGAGAAACTATAATCATAATTCTCGTTCGAATTGCAGAATAGTCCAGCCAGGCCATCACCACTATTGGTGCCATGTATAGTGCCACCTACCTTGCAACCGCTATAAGTCGTATTCCCAGCAGACAATCCAGTTATTCCTCCAGTATACGCAAAAGGAGATGAAGAATTTGTGTTAAGCTCACCTGAATACTTGAGATTGGACAATGTCGAACTAGTGCAGTAGCCAACTACACCACCACAAATATTACGGTGATAATTGCCGTCAACAGTGCCTATACCGCCAGTCAGATAGGGACGAATGTTAGCAGTACAGACACATCCGGAAGGATTATTCTCCGTATAGGCCACAACGCCGCCAATGCAGCAGCGGAGCGCAGCATAAATCCTAATAGTGCCGGAGTTGGAGCAATTGGTAAAGGTCTTTCCGGTTATTGTGCAAAAGCCACCGGACAGACCCTCGCTGGTGCCCGTGCTACCCATTCCGGCGATTCCGCCGAAGCAGGACCAGTACTTGGGTTTATTCTCGCTGTCAGCGACCGCCAAATCGCCGGCTGAGTTATTTGTATAAACCCATCCTTCATTCTCACATCCGTTGATGGTCTGTACACCTGCGGCAGTCCAGCCACCGATGATACCTCCTCCGAATACCTGACCGCTTTGAGTCAGTTCCAAATTTAAGAACCTGATATCACTTGAATTGTAGGTATTATCAAAAGAGGAGGTAACCGCGCTCATGCCAATGATACCACCCACGTAAACTTTATCCCTGGCATTACCCTCGATGACAATATCATCGACATCATCTCCATCGGGATACAGGCTCTTGGCATAAGCAAAATCAGATGCCGCGCTGAAGGTATAGCCGCAGACACCGCCGACAGCAACTTTGGTACTTGCGGAGTTCTCCAACAGGACACCCTTGTTGTAGTTATAGGTAGTGCTGTTACCGGTAAATGTATTAGCGCCACTTACGGAACCAGCCACACCGCCCATTCTGACACCTGCTGTACCGTCTGAGCCTGTTCCAGTATTGGTGATGTTGCCAGTATTGTAGCAGCCGGTATAGGTGGTGGTACCACCAGTTGTCCATGCGACAACACCGCCGATGGAGATGGAGGAACATGCACCGGAATTCTGTACTGCACCCTTGTTGAAACAGGAGGTTACGGTAGTGTTGCCCTTGTTGTTGGAGATGACACCTGCAAACTGGCCGTCCTGTCTGGAGTTGGTACCAGAAGTGGCAGTGTTGGTAATCGTTCCTCCGGCGAGGGAGTTAGTACCGTTGGAGCAACGGGTAAGGTTACCCTCGCTGATACCCACAACACCGGAAACGTTGATTTCACTCTTGTAGGTGGAACCGTTGTTGGTAACATTACCTGTGTTATAGCAATCAGTTAAATCAGCTACGCTGTGTGCTGCCACGCCGGCAATGTTCATGTGGTAAGAAGTAGCGTTAGAGCTGGAGCCCTGGCTATAGTTGTTCACGACATTACCCGTATTGGAGGCATTGCTTACGTCGTTACCTGCATAACCGATAACGCCGCCAATATAGTTGTTCCTGGGGATGGTGCAGCCGGCAGCAACGGTAACGTCGCCGGCATTGGAAGCACCGGTAATGGTGCCGCCGCCAGCTGCGATGGAGCTGCCGCCAGAGGCTATGCCAACGATGCCGCCAACATAGGAGTGATAGCCGGAGATAAAGCCATTGACCGCAATGTCGCCATTGGCGGTATTGGTGCCGTTGGATACAGTACCGCCGGCAAGATAACCGACAATGCCACCAAGCGCCATCATACTCTCGTGAAGCTCAGTTACGGTGATAGGCGCATCGTTAGTGCCATAGATGTTGCCGCCAAGATGCTGGCCGACAAGACCTCCCGCATACATATACTGGGAGCCGCTCACGGAAGAATTGAAAATGATGGAACCGCTGTTGGTCACATTGTTATTCAATGAGTAGCCGCTGTCGGTGGTGTTGGAAAACACACGGCCCACAATGCCGCCCACTGACGGCGGTCGCTTGGTGTTCTGGCCGGTAAATGTGATGGTACCGGAATTACCTCCTCCGGATATTTCTGCACCGGTCACTGCGCCAGCTATACCGCCAATGTAGAGCTGTCCCTCGCCACTTTGGGACTGTCCAAAGTTTATAGCGCCGCTATTGGTGCAACTGGTAACAAGTTTAGCTCCAGAAAAGTATCCAATAACACCGCCGTAGCAGAGATAATTGTTATCCCCCATCGTCATACTGCCAGTAGTTGTGATGGTCATAGCGTTGGAGCAGGAAGTCACGGCTTTCGTTGAATAACCGACCACGCCGCCTACAAACAGCATGTTGCTGTGGCTTGTGTTGGAGACAGTCAGAGTGCCGCCGGTGGAGCGACAATTCTCGAGGGTGACACCTGAAACAGTATTGCTAGCTACAACACCGCCGATATAGGTTGCGTTCGTAGCGGTAGCCGTATAGTTGATATTACCGGAGTTGGTTAACTCAGTGATGGTTGAGCCTTCGTTGCAACGACCGACAACTCCGCCGATAAGCCTGGCGGTGCTTCCTCCTGTAGCCGCTACGTTTACGGTTCCCGCGTTGGTGAGGCCGGAATAGTCCCCGTTCCCATTGTTGAGACGGCCAACAACACCGCCCTGATTAAGCTGGGTTCCGGCTGCGCTGCCGGATTCAGTGGTGACGGTTCCTGCTGTAAGATTGGAGCAGGACTCCATCTCTCCCTTGTACATACCGGCCACGCCGCCTATGTGGAGAACCTTTGTGGTGGTGCAGGTGGATGCGGCCTGCACGAGACCGGAGTTGGTGCAGCCGCTGATGTTTTCAGCTACTTCTACGCCATATCCTACTACACCTCCAATCATAATGTTGCCCTCGAACTGCTCGGCACAGATTACCGTGCCGGAATTGGTGCAGTCGGAGATACTGCCCTGCGTGCCGAGGTCTCCTCCCTTCTGCGTACGGCCAATGACTCCGCCGATGGAAGGCTGCCTGTCACCGGTATGGGTTACTCCGGCATTGTCGGCCAATGTGACTGTGGCTTCGTTGGTGCAGCTAATGAAAGCACCACCACGGTTGTTGCCGACAAGACCGCCGAGGCAGGGATTGCCGGACAGGGCCGCAGAAGGAGTAAAGGTGATGGAGCCGGTGGCTGTACAGTTCTTCAGGCCGCCGATATCGTCGATCGCGGTTCCAGGGATGACCTGACGTGCAAAGATGCCGAGGTTTAAGTCCGAGGCGTCAGTGATTGAAATGCTAGAGTTCAGCGTAAGGTTTTTCACAACGCCCTTGAGGTCACTGAAAAGAGGCTTGGTAAGGCCGGAGATGGTCTTTCCATTACCGTCAAATACACCCTCGTAATCCACAATGGAATTGAAAGATGATACTGTAGCAGACGTAAGGTCCAAATTCGTGGTAACACGAGCATTAAGAGTCTTATTACCGCCATTTACTTCACTGACGAATGATAGTAACGTAGCATCATTTTTAATCTCATGGAGGTTCGTAATTTTGGATTGAACATACTCGAAAGTTCCAAGTTCGCGAACCTTGCCGGCCGTTATAGTATTGTTGTCGTTCAATACCTTGAACTCCATGTGCCCGCTATCGTTGTCCACTATCTCGCACTGTATGCCGCCAGTGTAGGTGCCGGCAGGAATGGCCACATAGAAAACGGTAGCGGTCCCAGTCAGCCGTTTATAACTGCCGAAGCTGTAATTGATGGTTCCTCCTCCAGATGCCGGGGTGAGGGTGCCGTTGAGAAGACCTGAGCCGTTCTTTCCAATGGTGAAGTTCCCCGAGAGTGATTTGTCACCGGCCACGGCTTTGAGATTCATGGAGAGAATTCCCTTGCCGCTGGCGAAAGAACCCGTGATGGAGAACTTCAGAAGGGCGCAAAGGTGATTGAATGTAACCGTCCCGGAAGGCCTTGTTGCAGAGGCTGCATACATGGGCATAGCCGCGTCGTCAAAGTCATTGGCATAATATGTCTGGGAAGCGGGAATGGAGACCTGGTTATCGTGACCGTCAACACCCCTGTACAGGAAATTATAGACCGACAGACCAGAAGTCGGCTTGAAAGAAGCCGAAATCTGTGTGTCAGAATCCTTGGTGGATTCAGTGGGGGCAGATCCGTTAAGTGAAACGCGATTTTGGTCCCCGGTAGACCACCTCACGGGATAGGAAGAACCGTCCTTGGTGCCAAGAGCGGTCTTGGTTTCAAGAGGTTCTGCATATTCAGGAACAGAAAACACAACGGTAACAGTGCTTTCGTCCCCCGGCTGACTGAGGGCGTACTGCGAAAGGAGTTCGTCCTGAGGGAGGTCAATTTCTTTGGCACAGCCGAAACTGAGAGCGAACAGTGCTAATATGCTAAATATTGTATATACTTTTTTCATAACTGTTGGCGTCTATTCAAACAATATTTGGGCAACTACAGGGAAATGGTCTGAAGGACACCATGTTTTGGTAACCTCTTCAGTTGCACCCGTCGGTTCACCAGTTTCTTCATCTAGAACAGCTACACTTGACGTGACATCGTAAGTGACTCGTACCGTCTTGTATGTCTCAGCAGAGATGTTTTGGGTTGATCCGTCCTTGAGCCAGATGTGGTCTATGCGGAACTGGGGGTATTTCATATTGGTCATGTAATGGGCACCCCAATTACTTCCTGTCTGGGTTCCGGGGTAACTGATATATATATCGGACATATTACCAGCCGCGTACACTTCGTCGTAGGCGTTGGTAAGTCCGCCACTGGTCATCGATGTATAAGCGGCATCGGCCCTGGTCTTCTTGGTGTCGTAGTAAGGCCCGAAGTTAAAGTCACCCATCACTATATAAGGAAGGCTCCCGGCCTTGGCGTTACAGAAGTACTTGAGGTTGTTTACAATCCTCGCCCTGCGGGCCACAATGAGTTCGTTCTCCTTGTCATACTTGCCATCAGTTTTAGGCGCATCGACCTCGCTGCCTATATGGTCAGTTGTGGAGGTATGGGTTACGAACACATAGAACTGCTTTCCAGATGTCGTATGGGTGAACTTGGCATAGGCGCAGGTGGTCTCCGGACCACCGCTGTTACCATAAGCGGAAGACTTGCTAGTATAGTAGGTATTGTCGGCGACGTGTGAAATCCATACCCAGTCATGGTCCGTGATGCTGAACATCGAATTCTTGTAAGCGAACCCATCGGCAAATTTACAGGAAGTAGAATAAGAATAACCAAAAATAGCATTCCCATCACGGTCGATATCATCCGGATGGTCAAGCTCCCATGTGTATCCAGACAATCCGGAAAGGGTCTTGATGGAGTAACTTCCATCGTTAAGGAAATTACTGTCAATCTCATTGATACCGATGATGTCGGCCCCCATCTTATTTACGGCTTCGCCTAATGCGGCGCGGACATTGGAGTTCGTCAAGGACATGTAATCTTTGTTACGGCTGCTCTGTGCATACAGGTTATAAACCCCTACGTTTATGATGGTAGCCGACGCCGTGCCACTCTCTGCAGTAAGGCTTCCGGCAGCGAAGAGGTTCTCCGTGCGGCCGGCGGCGTAAGTCTTGCTCTGCATGGCAATTACTTTTGTACTTTCCAGTGTGTAGCCGCTACCCCAGAACTTCAGGCGCATGAAAGCACCATCGGTCTGATAAACCAAGGCTTCGATGCCAGAGGCATATCTCTGGGCAGGGATAGCAATGTAGATGTAAGTGTCTGATCCGCTCAGCGTAAGGCCACTTCCAAAACTATATGTAAGTGTGCCAGTTGTTCCACCAGAGAACACGCCGGTAAAGCCATCGCCATCAGTTGCCAAAGTAAAACTACCATAGAGTTTCTCTGAACCCAGGCTGTTCAACTCAATCCTGTCCAAAGTTGCGCTGCCGTTGAGGGCAAAGCGGATAAGGCCGCAGAAACTATTTAGCGACACGCTATAACCACCGCTGGACTTAACGGCATTGCCATAAGCAGCAGCTGCATCCGGGTCGAAACTGCCCGCCACATAGTTCTGTGTGTCAGGAAGGGAGATGACATTGGCCGATGTAGTCTCTGGATAAAGCACCTTGTATGGGGCGGTTAATGAACCGCTCACAGTAAAGTCAACGACAGTCTGGTTATCCTCCGTGACGGCATTGTCAGACGGGGTGCCGTTCACGGAAATCCTGTCCCCAGTCGTCCATTTAACAGGGTACTTTCCATCTTCGAGAGCACCAAGAATTGTCTTGGTATGGGCATCGGATAGAGAGGCACTCAAGACGATACCATCAGGCTCGATTCCGGGCTGGGAGGGAGTTTGCTCTTCCGAACAAGCCGTGAGCCAACTCCCTACAACAGCAAGGATAAAACAGAATTTCAATATATTATTCATCATATTCATTTCCTCCTCCCTTTAGTCGGAATCTTCATCAAAAACCGTTGGTCCGCTTGTCGCACCAGGATCTGCAATAAGCATATACCTCACGATGGAAGCCTGACATAGAGACTGGTCCATGAGCAATGGCACTTGCTCTGCAACAGGGTGTGTGTATTCTTTTTTCATATTGTACTCTTAAAGATTAAACTACCAAGACTCTACTGTAATGTGCTCGTCAGCTATTACGGAGGTAAGATCGTAAGTAGAACCAGCGCCACCAGCGAGAACACCGATATTTACATCAGAGATGTCGTTGATGGTATTGTCATTGACGTTGTCCTTCCTGACGGTGCCGGGGGCAATCATATTTGGATTATTTTCATCGCCTTTCTTGATGGAGAAGGAGGCGCTTGCATTCTTGGTACAGCAGAATAGACCTGTCGTGGTCTTGCTGCCCCAAACGGTGCCGGCCAGTCTGTGTCCTGTCATAGTGAATGTGCTGCTGGCGTCGCTGCCTTCGACGGTTGCCATCAAACCGGCTGTGTAATTCTCACCGCCGACCGTCGCCAAATGGGTATCGATGGTGGCATTGGAACGCCAGTAATAATGATTGGTTGAGTTGGGTTTTGGACAAGCGACAATACCTGCTGCCCAGATGGAAGCGGTAGTGGTGGCGTCAACGGTGACATCGCCCGTATTCCTGCAGTTGTTGAAGTTGAAGGAAGCGTTGCTGATCCATCCTCCGATACCACCGACATTGATAGCCGAGCTACCCTTGTCTCCAGTGACATAGATGTCTCCGGAATTACGAGCGTACTGCATCTTGATACCGGTAGTGGTATATCCAACAATACCTCCGATAGAGATATCTCCGCCATCGCTCTTGGCATTTCCGGAAGTATCGGTAATATTTCCGCTGTTTCTGCAATATGCACTGGATGTACCGGTCATAGTGAAATAGCCAGTATTGTTTCTTCCCAACAGACCTCCGATATTGATATTCTTCGCGCTGCCGGAGTTCTCGATACTACCCGAATTGGTAAACTTGTAGCCAGAAGCAATGGTGTTATAGTTGGGTTTCTTACCAGCAATAGATCCAATTATTCCTCCGACATTATTAGCCGATGTGGCTTCACCGGAATTGGAAACAAGGCCGCTATTGGAATGGTTCTGGAAGGTGCAATTCAAGTCAACATATCCAAATACACCTCCAACGTAGTTATTGGGTGCTTCACCGGAATTGGAAACTGTGCCCTCATTTGAGTTACCGCTATAGGTACCGTGACGAATCCAGCCAATGACACCGCCCACGTTGTTGCTTGCTGCACTGTTCCCGGTGTTACTCACAGCACCACTGTTGGTGCAGTCGGAAACGTTCAGCACAGTTGAAGTAGCGCTTGCGCCATTTCCAGCCTGGCCGATAATACCGCCCACCGAAATAGCCTTCTCCCAGTAAGCATTGTTTGTTATAGTACCGGTATTAGAGCAATCGGAAATGCTGAATTCAGCAACCCAGGAGGTACTAAGAACACCGCCCACAATTAGTTCACCATCAGTGGTATTTGTGGTTTCGTTGGTAACGCTGGCCTCATTAGTACAAGCGGTAATAGATGCTTCAGTGCCCGAGATAGAACCGATCATACCGCCAATCCTGCGCTCACCAGATACTGCGCTGCCGACATTAAACGTAACGCTTCCCTGAGAAGTACAGCCGGTTGCTGTACCTGACAGGACATTTGCGAGAATACCGATATCTGTTTGGTCTGAAGTTATGTTCAGCGTTGAGTTGAGCGTAAGGTCTTTGACGGTACCCTTAAGATCGTTGAACAAAGGCTTTGTGAGACCGGTAATGGTGTATCCGTTGCCGTCGAAGGTGCCCTCGTAGTCCTCTATGGATGCAAAGGCCTCTGCAGTAGCGGACGAGACGGTGAAGCTCTGAGTAACTTTTGCGGGGATTGTCTTGTCGGTTGCCACTGCGCTTACAAATGCGTTGAACGTAGCCTCATCCATGATCTTCATGACAGGATCGTCAATGAGGGCTGTTATCGTGACCTTGACATCGGTAATGCTGAAACGGTTCTTGCCGTCAATATTCTCAAGGGAACCGATGATAAGTTGGCACCCAGAGTCTATATTGGAGATGCTCACGGTCTTGGTTTCCCAGGTCTTCACAGAGGTGATGCCCAGGGCAGTTCCGTTATTAGGAAGTGCGGTAGCTGAACCGTCAATAGTGTATTTGCGGAAACTGGAACTGCTGGGATCCGTTGCACCGTTCATCTCGCACTTGTCACTGACAAACACTGCAACATCATTTGTATTAGATTCGTGCTTAGTTGCCGTAACCGTCACATCGATGGTTGCTAGTTTGCCCGCAGGAATACCGGCAAGTGCAGGAGTGACAAGGTGAGTGCGGCCGGTGGTGGAAGCGATTCGCAAATATGCGTCTCTTAAGAATGTTGCACTGTTCCCGAAGAAGCCCCAGCCTTTAGACAGACGGCTGGTGCCAAGGTCCACGCCTGTGCCGAAGATACGTTGACCGGTATTGCTGTATGTTGTATAAGAGCCGGCGGGATTTACACCGGAAAGAACATCCAGATTCTTGGGGGAAGGAACGATACCTGCCGCAACGGCAAACTCATCCGGGCCCCAGCCAATCTCTGAGAAGTCCTCTGCAAGGATGACATCACCGACTGCGGCGTTAGACACTGTAGTAGCGTCCACAGGAGTGAAGGCCTCGGTAGTGGCGCTGACGGCGTCTGCAACTGTTCCGCTATCCGTATCTTCAACTACGAGCCAGTAGGTGGTGGAAGGAGCAAGGCCGCCGAAGGAGAAGCAAGGACTCTTTCCGTCCCAGCAAGAAGCATTGGCTTCAAAATCATGAGAGACAACCAGTGAAGTGCAAGCGCTATCGCTGTACAGGGATGCAGTGTAAGGCTTAGCAATGTCATCTGAGGCGTCGCCACCATAGGTCCACTTGAATGCAGCTGTGCTGGAAGACACGCTCTTCACACTTGCGGTAAGAGCCGGATCGTCAAGAGCCTTGATGGTAATCTTGATGTCGCTGAGGAGCATGCGAGCATCGTTGCCGCTAACTCCATCTGCGGCACCGAAGGCGATACGGTTGCCCTTCACCACATCGGAGAGGGTGACCTTGTAGGTCTTCCAGGCGCTTGCAGCGTCGAGGGTGATGTCCTGCTTGTTGGTCGTGAGATCAAGAGTGTTTGTATTGGTTACGTCCGTCAACTCATTCAGTGAGCCAGTCTGGACCGCAACAATGGCGTTGGTAGTGCAGAAGGAAGCGCTGGATTCGCTGAAGTATGGACTTGCTGTCACTTCGACATCAATAGTTGCAAGTTTTCCGTCAGGAATGCTTTCGAGGGCAGGGGTTACAATGTGCGTAACCTTCTTGCTGCCGACGAGTTTGATATATCCAGGGTGGATATACAGATTGTTGTTTTCGCCCTGAGCCCAGTGAGCAAGACGGCTGGCGCCGAGCGCTGTGGTCTGAGCACCGAGAACCTTCTCACTGTTTGTATCGATGGGCAAGAACTGACTGACTTCAGAATTTGCGAAAGAATCCTGGGAAGTGGCGAAATAACCTACGCCACGGCCAATTAGGTCGCTGTCCCAACGGAGTTCGCCGAAGTCTTCTGCAAGGATGACGTCATCGACGGCGGCAGGAGTGTTGGATACCTCCACGATGTCGAATGTAGCGGTGGTGACGGGCAGAATGTTGCTGTCCGCGCTATGATCATCGTTGGTGACCTTCACATAATATGTAGTGGCAGCATCAAGACCGCTTATGCAGAACCTGGGTGAATTTCCGCCCCAGCAAGCATTGCCGGCATCGACTGAATAGCTGTCTACAAGAGATGAGCAGCCGGAATCGGAGTAAACGCCGATGGTATATGCGGCCTCGGGAGAGTTATTCCAACAGATGACTGCAGTGGAACTCGTGATGCCCTCTGCAGTAATGACGGGAGCATAAGAATCAGCAGTGTATGCTAATGCTGAAGGCGAGAACACCTTGCCGGCGGCGAGAGCCGAGGCGATGCTTGCATTTTTGGTCATTGAACCGCCAGCGTTGTCGAACACTTCGACCTTGAGGGCTCCACTGAGGCCGGCAGGCACACAGATGAAGAACTCTGCAGGAAGATCGACAGGGCTTGCAGTAACCATCTCTACAACATTAGAGACGGATGAAGGAGTCAAAGTCGTGGCATAATCCGTAGTAAATGAACCGCTCAAAGCCGCCCCGACGCCTCCTGTCAGCCTGACGCTGGTAATGGAAGCAGTGCCGGTCAAGCTCAAGTGAATAACACTGACTTGAGAGGACAACGCTATGGATTTGGTATCGCTCTTTCCTATAAGAAGGAACGCCTCGGGGTCGTAAGAACCATCAACATAATTCTGAGTCGCGGGCACGGTAACCGTTGCGCTGCCTGCGCTGTAGCCACTGACTGCAGATGCCGGATATGCGGCGCAGTAAGGAGATGTCAGCGAGGACGTGAAAGAGAACTCGGCAGAAGCCTGGTCATTATAGCCAACGTCCAGGCCTTCGGAATCAACTCCGTTGACACTCAAAACATCGCCGGTCTTCCAGTAGTTGGGCCACCTGTGGTTAACATCATCCAAAGCGCCCAGGCCAGTCTTAGTGGAAGCGACGGTGGCACTGATAACAGTGCGGCCGATGCCCAGTTCGGTCGGATCCTGTGTTTCTTTTACGCAAGAAGCGATGCTGAAAATACCTAGTATTGCAGCAGAAAGGAGAATGATCTTTTTCATAAGGCAATACATTTTAGATTATCCATTCAATTGCATCAGGATCGTCCTGTAATGGATCGAGTGAAAGATCCGGAATGACACTCTGGCAAAGAGGCTTGGCCTGCTGAATGAGCATTAGCTCACATTCAGGCGACGTGTAGATTAGTTTTGTGTTCATAGTGTATTTTGATTCAATAATTTGTTCAATTCGTTCTATCAATCAATGGAATCTGCGACCGTAGGAAGGACGTTACCAGTGATGGTGTAGTTACTTGAGCCTGCTCCAAAGCAATGATCTGCTGTAACATCTGAATCACTGTTGATCGTTGCTTTCGAGCCGCTTGCATAAGAGATGGTGCCCTTCTTAATTACGCAATCCGTAAAAGTATAAGTTACCGAGTTGTTGCTGTTATTGACCATTACGGCTGAGCGCCCCTGACCGGTACCGGCACCATGGGTAGAACCGCCCACTTTGCAGGTATTAAACGTTATTGACCCTGTGTATGCATAGCCAATTATACCACCGTCATAGGAGAACGGGGAAGAACCGTTTGTGTTGAGTGTGCCATCATACTTTGATGAGGAGATGGTAGAGCCCGTAAACAAGCCCACTACACCACCGGTAACGTTTCTGTGATAGTTGCCATTCACAGTACCGATACCGCCGCTCGCATGCCCGGTGATATTACCCGTGCAGACACAACCTGAAATATTATTCTCGGTATAGGCAACAACACCTCCGATACAGTAACGCATCCTGCCATAAATCCAGATGTAGGCAGAGTTGGTGCAATTGGTGAATGTCTTTCCGGTTATAGTGTTCCATCCACCGTTCAAACTCTGGCTGCTGGAGCTTGCTCCCATTCCGGCTATACCACCGAAGCAGGACCAAAGTGGAGTTTTGGTATCTCCGGCATTGAAGTCGTTATGGTCGCTTGAATCAGATTCTATGCATCCCGAGTTGACACATCCGGTAATTGTCTGTACGCCGGACTCCGTCCATCCGCCGATGATACCGCCGGCAAAAACCTGCCCGGTTGCAGACAATGTCAGGTCTTTGAAGAGAATCTTGCCTGCGTTGTTTGCATAGTCCAGTGACGAGGTCACGGCACTTCTTCCGAGAATACCGCCGACATAAATCTTGTTCTTCGTATTGTTCTGAATTGTGATGTCGCCGGCATCCTTAGTACTCAAGTTCCTGGCATACGCAAAGTCGGAGGCATCGGAGCAGGAATAACCGCAGATACCGCCGACGGCGACATCCAGTGTCTTTGAATCCTCCAGGATCGTACCGCTGTTGCTGTTATAATCAGAAGCAGTGCCGGTGAGCGTATTGGCACCATCCGCAACGCCGACGAGCCCGCCTATGCAGGCAATGCCGCTTGCAGCGGTGTGGTTGGTAACGGCAGCCTGGTTCTGGCAGGCGATAAGGGTACAGTCGGAAATGCTGCCGACCAGACCGCCCAGGGCGAGATCGCCGTCGACCTCAGCCACGGTGGATGTTACCGATCCCTTCGAAACGCAGCCGGTCAGTATTGCATGGGTAGCAGAATGTGCGAAAACACCCACATTACCTGCCGCCCCGGTAATATTCAGCGTGGAATTCAGTGTAAGGTCGCTGACCTTTCCACTCAGTACACCGAAGAGCGGTTTGACAAGCCCGGAGATGGTGTGATGGTTGCCTTCGACGATTCCATCGAAATCAGCAACGGGATAAAGCGCATCGATCTCTTCGACCTCGGAGGATGTAAGCGCGACATCAGCCATCACCTTGCCCTTGATGGTCTTTCCAGGCTGGCAAGCGGCCAGGAACGCCTTGAAGGAGGCAAAATCGTTGATATCTATCTCCGCATCGACAGCATCGCCAATCTGGAACTCGGCGATTTCCACTTTCCAGGTGGACCCGATCGTGCTGACACTGAGTTTGGTGGATACTCCGTTTGCAGCATCCCCCGCCACAAGCGAGTATGCGCCGGCTTCCTTATGGATGGAGAAATCCGCAGTGTTGCTCAGGTCAAAGGTGATACCATCGGCCGGGATGGCAATGGGACCTGACGCCCCCTCGTAAAGAACGGCGAAAGGATTGCTGCTTTCCTTCCTGACAATGACGGGCTGGCCGGCGGCCTGGAACGTATCCTTGTACCGGATTCCATTGTACAGGCTGCTCCGGAGGGGAATCCTGCAGCCGAAACCGTCTTCCGTAGCGACTTTGACGAAGGATTCTGCGTCATAAACGAACGCGGGATCGGTGCTTGCCGATGCACTGAGCGTGAGAATGCCGTCATCGGTGATGGAACCCGCCGCGGCATTTTCAATGCTCCAGGTGAACTCGTGCGTCTCGCCGTCGGTCGTTGAGGCCGACAGGATTTCGGACATCCCGGGATAGCCGTAAATGCCGGTAACGGGATTGCCAAGTTCGTCTTTAATGTATACGCTGTACTTGCCTGCAGGGTTGACGCTCACCATGCAGGCTGCTTTCTGGCTTCCGTCGGCTGAAGTGGCCAAAACGTAAGTGACGCCCTCCGCCTTCGCGGTGATGGTGCCGTCGGTCACATCGGCATAAACATCGTCCAATACGCTCCAGACAACGCCCATTCCAAGCGATTCCGGCATAACGGTCGCCGTAATCGTGGTGGTTTGTCCGACGTGGAGATCCACCTTATCATTGCTGAGCACAACGCCTGTCACCACCTTGTACGCTTCTTCGGAAGTATCGGTGCAGGCATAGAACGCCGGCAGGAGAAAAATTGCTGATAATATAAGTCTTTTCATATTCTACTTGTTGTAGCGTACTGCAAAATAATCCATTGTGTTGTAGCCGCTGCCATTGCTGATCGTGCTGGAGTCGTATGAATCCACGGACTTGGCGGCAGCTTTATTGTTGCGGGGCATGAGACGGATGCTCACGCTCTCTTTCCCAAGGATTTCCGTGGGAAGCGGGAAGTCGTAAACGCGGGTGCCGAGGGTCTGCCAGTCGTTCTGGGAGGCCCAGATGGCAACGTCAGGGACGGTGAATTCGCCGATGTCGATCCACTCGGAGTCAGTTGACGGCGAGCAGTCGTGCGTGGTGAGCGAGTACTGGGCCTTCCAGTAGCGCGGTGAACGGGCGCTTTGGGAGTTGTTGTACATCGCAAATTGCATGGAAACCCTGTCAGAGACGATTCCAGCCGTGCTGAAGATAACCAGCCAGCAATAGCCGCGGCCGTTGGAGGAATCCCACCAGTATTTGTTGGACCAGCTGATCTTGAGGTTGTCTTTGAACCAACCCTTGCCGTCCGTATTCTGGGCATCCTCAGTGCCAATCCAGGGCTCGTAGATGCCACCTCCGTCCAGTTCGATTCCGGCGCCTTCTTTATAATGGTTTTTCTTCTTGCTTCCGCATTCTCCGATGTAGAAATAGGTCGGGGAGAAATTGCTTACCGGGCCATATGTGTGGCACAGTTCTCCGTTGCCCTTGGTGGCGAGAATAGGATCCGTAAGCTTGGTTTCCTGGAATTCTTCGGGGAAGATGGTGTAGCGGAACTCGGTGATGATGCCGGAGAAGTTGTCCGCAAAATCTTTCTTGAGGTCGATTTCCTCGCGAAGGAGATGGCGAAGCTGGTAGCGGCCTATGTCACCGTCCTTCTCGAAACTCTTGTAATCCTCATGGACCACAATTCCGGTTATGTCGCCGCTGCCGTAAGGGAGGGTTTCTCCGTTGCGGCGATAGGTGCAGGTCATGTTGGTGAACATATACATGCTACCACCGGTGATGTCTCGGATAAGGATGGGATATTTTGCCAGACGGTTGTATCCGCACAGGGACGTATAGCCTTCATTCACGGGCGTGAAGGGGCCTTTACGCATCGCTATCTCGCAATCTTTGATCTTAACCAGGGTATTGATATCATCGTCGGTAAGCTCGGTGATGTGCTTTTCTTTCCATGGCATCGAGAGCTTTCCGTCCGCACTGGTAAGAATATCTCCTGACTTGACTTCTTCGATGGTGTACTGGACAGGCTCCCCTCCGGACTTCTTCACCACAGCCCCGCCAGCCTTAAGGCATATACGGCTATAGCGTTGGAACTCATTGTCCGAAGATGTAGGGGTAATGAGCCTGAAGCCATACTTGCCATCCAGGCTCTCAAGATACGCAGTGCGCTCTGTGAGAGTATAGTCGATAACACCGGTACCTTGTTTATAGTCATACACCTGGGCGTCTCCGGCGTTCCCGCCTTCATTGGTACTTACGATGTAGCCCTCGATAAGGGCATCTTCCGGTAGGGTATATCCTTCCACCGTGGCCACACTGTGAAGATCTTCGGGAGTAAAGGTGGTGCCCACCTTATTGTCCGACCGGGCCTGTAGAACCGCAATAACTGCAGTCTGCGTTTCCTTCCATCCGTCCACATAGGTCAGGACAATGTTGGCCCGACGCATATAGTTCTTGTCCGGATTGTCGGTTGTCTTGAATGTGAAGGAACTGTTGGTGAGCTGATAATCATGGATCCACTGTTCAGCGCCGGAAAAACGGACTTCGACTTCTATGCTGCTGAGAGGCACGTTTATGTCCGCCGCGACGGTATTCACTTCTGTGCTGCCGTTGAACACGACCATCGAACCGGCGGAGACATAGAACTTTTCTTCAACGGCACCTTTCTGGAACACAGAGACCGTGTCCTTTCTGGTATCTGTGACGAAAAGGATGTCCGAGCGGCGTTTGAAGCCGTCATTCTTCAGGATTTGAACCGGGATGCTGCCATCTTCCTTAAATTGGGTGGTGCCCAGCTTAACCCATGCATCGTCATCCTGGTTGACCAGAGATACTGTTCCGGGCTTGCTTGTAAGGAACTGGATTTCTATTCCATCTCCATTCTCTCCAACATAGTATTCATGCTCCGGCATACCCAGTTCGTCGGGAGCAAACACATAATATTGGTTCTTGTCGCAGGACTGGAATAGCAGAAGAGCTATTATTGAATATATCGTTATCTTTTTCATGGCTATTTAGTCTGGACTACAGTTATTGTGTTCGAATGGACCGTATCTCCTTCGGTGGAGTCGTAAGAACCGGCATCCGTGTGGGAAATCCTGGCATTTGCCATGCGGGCCGACCCGGTAGTATTGGGAGCTATCTCAAGGGTAACCTTGTCTATTTCCACACTCTTGAGAGTAATCCACGGTGTTGCAGGCTCCTGGCCTTCCGGATAAGAAAGAGTCAGGTACATCTCATCCAGATTATACACCAGGTTGGTAGAAAAAGGAATGACTTTTGTGATTCCGCTCGCATCAACATCGATAGATGAAGCATCAAGATCCATCTTACAATCAGAATCCGAAAGGAAAGCATTCTGATACATATTCAGCGTGCGGGTCTGGTCTCCAGCCTTGAACACCAGAATCACGCGGCGGGCGCGGCCATAGTTGATATCGTAATCAAATACCAGATAGCCGGACTTATATCCGTCAAAACGGTCTATGGATGCCCAGGATACCTGACGGTCCATTTCCACAGTCCATGATGTGTTTGAGAACACCGCTACCTGAGTGCTGCCTCCATCCTTGGAAAGGATATTGTACTCCGAGAGAAGCCCCAGGGTCTGGTCATATTCTGCCTTGTGCTCTGTGCAGGAAACTGCAGCCAGCAGGGCAAACATTATTATTGCAATCTTTTTCATATCCTTTATTCTATTCCTGAAAGATTGTACTTTTCATACTCCGGATTGGACAGTATACGACCCGAGCGGGCACATTGGACATCCGGAATGGGATAATATTCGTGGCATGGACGGATGTTCTCCTGCGCCTTACTATAAGTGTTGTAGGCAAGTACCTGATCGTACCAGATTCCCCAGCGAACCAGATCATACTTGCGTCCGAATTCGCCAAACAGTTCGCGGGCACGCTCATCCCTGATTTCGCCGCGGAGTTTGACCGCGTTTATAAAGGTATAGTCATCAATCTGTGCGCGTTTACGGACCATATTCAAATAGTCCACGGACTTGGGATAATCTCCTTTCTCACACCATGCTTCTGCAAGCAGGAGAACTGCATCGGCATAACGGAAAATCTTGTAGTTGGTGTTGTCATAGTTCCTGTAAACGCCAAAGCACCAGAACTTCTGACCCATCCACTGGCTGCCGCCGCCGAAATTCACCCCGTTCCAACCTCTGGAAATATTGATGTCGCGACGGATATCGCCGGTGCCTGTGGGCGCGATATCGTTTTTCATATGGCTGGTGGGTCTCAGGGGCGTATAGCAGGTAGCATTAACACCTATTTCGGGGATGGTGACACCGTCGTAAATGGCCGTGCCGGCAGTCTTGGGATAAGGGAGCACCAGAGACGAGATGGCAAGGCCGGAATAGGTGATATATTCAATACCGCCTTCCACATACTCATGGTTCTCTTCAAAAATGGATTCCGGCGTGTTCTTGTTACGGAAGCAGACATCCATGTAGGAATATTTGTCCAGACTTCCATATATAGCCTCCAAGTGTTCTCCGGCATAGATGACATTGTCCCAGTCTTTATTCCACGCAGCCATCTTCGCAATCAGCATCCAGCCCATCGCCGCACCGCAGGTGTTGTACTCCTGGTCGCAAGTGCGAATCTGAGGAAGCATGGGAACATACAGCAACAACTCGTCTATAAGGGTTTTACGGGTTTCCACCGCACTCATGCGCCCCAGTTTGCCGATACGGATCATATCATCGTCGGTTTCCACATAGTCCTCATAAAAAGGAACGTCTCCAAAGAAACTGGTGAGCACATAGTAGTAATAACTGAGCAGGACGCGGGCCTCTACTTCATATGGCATCTTTTTATTGTCGGCCAGCGAGGAGCGGCCGATGCCGGCAATGGTGCTCAGGCAAAAACGTACGCCAGTCCAACTCCATCTCCACACCAGGGAGGCGGCACCGGGGCTGGCCGGGTTAATGTCGAAGCGCGCATCCTGCTGGGCAGATCCGTCTGTAGACGCCAGGTCTGTGGCTCCTTCCAGTGCGATAAAATATTTAAGGTTATGAATATAGTGCAACGGATCGTAGCAACCATTCACAGCCGCACGAATCTGGACCTCCGTATTAAAGAAATCGTATGGATTTACAATTGCCGAGGAATCTTCCTTTAACGAGCAAGATACCAGAGAGAGCGCAAGTGCAATTATCGGGATTGTTCTTAAATGTTTCATACGACACATCAATATTTCATTTGAATCGAGATTACAAAACGGCGGGACTTGGGATACCACGAATTGTCATACCCTTTTACGCTGCCTGAGGAGACATCAGGATCAAAACCATTATATGAGGTCCACTGATACAGATTCTCGCCGGAGACGCTAGCCTCAAGTTCGCGGATAATCCTGCTCTTGATATTGAACCGATAACTCAGACTCAGGTTTTTAAGCCTGAGGTACGAAGAGTCGTGGATGAGGAACGAACTGGGTAGGGCGCTGGCGTCGAAGATACCCGCACGGGGAAGGTTGGAATTGGGATTTGCGATCGGATGCCAGGCATTAACCATGTAAGCGTACTGGTTTGTCCTGCGCGAGCCGGCCATATAGAATTCCGAGTAATTCAGCACCTTCCCACCAAAAGAATAAGTGAAATATATGCCAAGGGAGAGCCGATTCAAACGGAATGAGTTCTGCAAGCCTCCGTAGGCTATGGGGTCGGGAGAACCAAGGAACACAATGTCTCTGGAGTCCAGGGAACCGTCGTGGTTCTGGTCTATAAAGATAGGATAGCCCAATTTGGTAGAGGCCTGGTCGTTGGCAAAGGAATGGGTAATCTTGTTTCGGTCTATCTCTTCCTGGTTATGCCATACACCGGCATACTGGAAACCCCAGAAGGAATTGACAGGATAGCCCACCCGGTAGCCGACGGTAGTGTAAGCAACCTGCGTGGGAGCCTGCCTTATCGCAACTTCCGACTCGGGCCCCAGATCATCTACCATGGAAGTATTGTGCGTTATGGAGAAAGATGTGGACCAGGAAAAACTGCGTTTGACAATGTTGCGGGAACTCATGCTGAATTCTACTCCCTGGCTGCTGGTACGGCCGATATTCTCGTATTTGTCGTCGTAACCGGTATGCTGAGGGACCTTCACCGTGAGCAGGAGGTCTTTGGTAATCGTCTTGTAGGCTTCCACGGTAAGACTGAGCCTGCTGTTCAAGAATGCCATCTCCAGAGCAATATTGCCGGCAGTTGTGGTTTCCCAGGTCAGGTTGGGGGATGCAATGCGGGACTGCCAGTACTGCTGGGTATAGTGTCCGCCAAAGGGATATCCGCCCGAACTGGACCCAAGTCTTGCCAGGGAACGGTATGCCTTGTTGACATCGTTTCCGCTCTGGCCCAAGCTTACCTTAAGGGAGAAATCATCCAGCCAATCGGCTTTATCAAACCATGGTTCTTTGTATACGGACCACTTGAAGGCACCGGAAGGGAAAAAGCCCCATTTGTGATTGGCGGCAAAATTGGAGGCGCCATCCAATCGGCCGGTAAGGGTAAGGTAATAACGGCGCTTGTAATTGTAATTCAAACGTGTAAAGAAAGCCACCTTATCCTTTATCTCCTGCTCAGTATTGGCACCGTAACTCTCCTTGTTGGTTACTGCGGCCATGTTGTTCCACTTGACGGCATCCACAATGTATCCGTCTCCGTCAAGAGAGAATCTATGCATTGTCTGGTGCTTGAAGGTTTGTCCGGCCGTTATATCCATATGATGGCGTCCAAATTCCCTGGAGTATTCCAGCGTCTGCTCATAATAAAGACTCTGTTCACCATAATTCTCACGGTAAGCCGATCCACCCATAGCCTCAGTCCTGGAAGGGAGTGTGGACGGATTATACTGGTAACGCTGGCGGTCGAAGAAGTAATAACTGAATTTTGTCTTATACTTCAGAGGGGCAGAAATTCTTGCCGATGCATTGACGGAAATATTGAGCATGCTTCGGTCGGTGTGATCCGTATTTTCGTTCAGGCGCACAACTGCGTTGGCTATGTTGGTTGCCGAATTATCCAGCGGATTATACGAATCCTTCGGGGTGATGAGCGGGGAAAGATACTGCGCCGCATAGTTGATTCCTCCACCGCCGATTTGCGTAAGGAAATTGTCCTGAAGGCGATACTGGTAACGGAGGTATGCACCCAAGGTGAGCCATTTGAACACTTTGTTAGAAACGTTAAGCGTGCCGGTGAAGTTCTGTTTTCCGCTCTTCTTGATGATACCCTGTTCGTCGCTGTAGGCCAGAGAAGCATAAAATTTCTGCTTGCCGTTGAAACCGTTCATAGACACGTTATAGTTCTGATATGGCGCCACCCGGGTCACATCGCCGATCCAGTTGGTGCCTTCCCCGTAAGTGAAAGGGGTCTTTACCGACAGGCCGCTGAGCGGTGTGTTCATATTCATGGAAGAGGATGTGCCGATGTGCTGGTAATACTCGTTGCGGTAGATGCCATACTGCTCGGCGTTCATCAGATCCAGATTACGGGGCAGATAAGACACACCTGCACTACTGTTAAACGTCAGGGAGAAGTTCGAGGCCGAATCCGAACTATCCGAACTGCCTTTGGTAGTAATGATAATGACGCCATTGGCACCTCGGGCACCGTAAATAGCCGTGGCCGATGCATCCTTAAGCACCGATATGGCTTCAATATCGGCCGGATTGATGTCGTTGAGTGAAGAAATAGCATCCGTTACGCCGTCAACCACGATGAGAGGGTCGTTTGAGGCGGCGGATAAAGAGCGGGATCCACGGATACGGATAATGGACTCGGATCCCGGTTCGCCGTCCGTACTGGTGATTTCCAGACCCGCCACGCGCCCTTGCAGCGCCTGGTCGATGGAGAGCACAGGCTCGTTGCGGATTTCCGCCATCTTCACGTTGGTTACAGAGCCGGTAAGGTCCGCCTTTTTAACGGCGCCGAAACCAATGGCGACGGCCGCATCAAGGGTAGATGCCGCATCTGGAATGAGAATCACATCCACGCGCTTGGCAGCCTTTTCCGTCGCCTTCTCGAATCCAAGAAAATGAAAGTCCAGGACGTCCTTGCTGCCGCATTGGATTGAGTATTTACCGGACATGTCGGTTGTGGCAGTTGCAACCGTGTTACCCTTGGCATTCTTCGCCACCACGATGACGCCTACCATTACTTCTCCGGTTTCGTCCCGAACGGTGCCGGAGACGGTCATCGGCTGCTGGGCCAGTGCCGGGATTACAACCAGGATGGCCAGGATTGAGAGTAATAACCTTTTCATCATATCCAATCGGCCCCCTCTCCGTCTTCATCAAAGTCTTCATCGGTGATCAGCAGACCCATCTCGGCTTCCGTAACCTTGTAGGCGGCGAAATTGTCGATATGGACATAGACCAGATCATCGTTTGAAGTGCTGAAAGTAAACTTTGTCTGCGCGCTCATACGTTCACCGTTCCCGACAAGAAGCAAATACCTTATGTTATTCTTGTCGGCTCCGGTGCCGATGGGCACATTGACACGGTATGTGGTAAGCCCGGTAGCATAAAACTTGCCGCCGGAGACGGTAATATCCAGTGTGATATTCTTGCTCAGGAATTCATTGGTTGTTTCCGCCCAGGCATTAAAAGAAATATAGTCGCAAAAATCGGCGTTCAGGACAGGATACTCTTCAGTCGTGTAGCTCTTCTTGCCCGTGATGACGAGTGTTTTGTCCGGCTCACCGGAAAAATCCTCCATGAAATGCCGGGAGTACCCTTGCTTGACAGGAAGGAATTTCCCCAGAGACTCCTCCGGGCAGGAGAAACTCAGTCTTCCGGAGCGCCTGTCAAGCGAATTCAGGGCCAGGATGGATTCGGCATCATAGGTTACCAGGATGTGTCCGGGCTCAACCTCTTCCACAGCCTTGATTTTGAACCAGTCCGTGCCTGTGTCTGTCTGGTCTACAAAGTATTTCCACTGAACCGGCACATTTGCCAGAACGTGAATCTTACCATCCTGGACCCCTTCAAACGGGACCTGAATGGCGTCCACCGCCTTTTCCGGAGAAGTTTCGTACACCTTGATGTACTCGCTCCGGACCGGACGCTTGGGACCGTTGTCCGTGTTGCAGGAGCAAACAGCGACGGCCAAAGCGGCAGATAATAGAAGCAAAACTGTTTTCTTCATATGCTGGTTATTTCATTTTTGACAACTTGAAATCGGCAATGATCGGATAGTGGTCCGACGGGATGTAGAAGCTTGTAATCCCCGTAGGATCCTTCTCCCTCTTTGTATACTCGTCCGGCTCCGCATATACATCAGCGCAAGCCTTAAGCATTGGCTTGGAAACATACATATAGTCAATCCTGAGATTGCCGCAGGACGGAAAAAAGTCGTCCGGATAGCATTCTTTCACCAAATCAAAGAAAGGCGAATTGAAAATCATGTAGTCCTGCGCGGTAAAACCGGGAGAAGCATTATTCCACTTATAGTGGTGATTGTCTTTCCGGCTGTATGAGTTATAGTCACCGGCCATAATCCACAGTCCCTTATTAGGTTCCTTTATCTTTCGCACCGAGTTATCCAGAATGCAGGCGAGTTCCTTGGCCCGGAAAAGTTCGCCCTCGTATCTCGCCGCGCTGGCATCTCTCTGGTCGTGAGGTACGCCGTACCCGTATTTGCCGTGCTTGAGGTGGACTGTGATGATATTCACGGGCTTTTCCGCTCCGTCCACGCGCACCTGATACCAGCCGCTGTAATTTACGATCACCGAATCCGGCTTGTGACCCTTTATGATCTTCACGGTGTCGATGGGATAGCGGGATGTGATGCCACAGGGATAGTTGGTCAGACCGAAAGGTGTGGACGTGGAAGGCCTGCGTGGATTGAAGGCATAATACTGGTGACCCCAGCGGGCGCAGAGCTCTCCCCAGTGCTCAGGAAGATAGCGATCCTCGTTAGGCATATGATCTTTAGTGCCGGTATAGTAAATCTGAGCAGCCTCGCAGAAGATGCAGATATCCGGATCCCAGGAATTGACCCAGTCCACGAACTTCTGATAGTTGTCCGGCTGTCCGGCCCACATTCCGTTCTGGATGTTCCAATAAAGGACCCTGAGAGTATTCTTCTGCCTCGGCTTCCCGGTGGCTGAGCAACAGATCACGGGAATGGTCAGAAAAAGGACCGGAATCAATAGTTTGATAATGTTTTTAACCGTTCGCATATGTGGCTTTCTTTTGACACAAAAATATATAAGGTGTCGCTAAGAAACAATGCTTCCCGAGAAATCGGGAAACAGTGACGCTTTTCGGGAAGGAATATTTAGTTGATTATCAGCTAAATAAATTATTTTAAAAACTAATTTCGGGAAATGGAAGATTATTCCCGGAAAGCCATTACAGCTCGGAAATGACCTTGTCGAAGTCTTCTTCCGGAATGGCGAGCCGGGCCTTGAGCATAGACCTCAGATTGTAGACGGTTTTAACCGAGCAATGGAGCAGGTCGGCGATTTCCGTGCTGTCTTTTATGCCCAGTTTTATGAGTGCGAGCATGCGCAGTTCGTTGTTCAGTATCTCCGTTTTCTTTGGCTCGATCCTATCTTCCGGCTTGAGGCATGAGTTCACCGTACCGATGAAGTCCGGGAAGATGTCCACGAATGCACTGTCGAAGTTGCGGAACAGTTCCCTTCTCTCCTCCAGGGCAATGTCGCCCGACGGGCTCGTAAGTTCCAGAGCCTGCTCCAGACGCCCCTTCTTGAGGGTGGAGTGGATCTTTGTGCGGAATACGTCCAGACGCCTGATGTACGATGAATAAAGCTGGAAAACTACGCCCACGTATCCTTTGGAAATCCGGCCGGATCGTTCCAGATTGTCTTTGAGGCGGGTGATCTTGAGTCGTGAATTGTTTATGACGAACAAAGTCAGCAGCAAGGCTAATAATAGGAGCGAGATGAACACGAGCGCCGTCTTGAAATCGCTGTTCTTCTTCTGCAGGAGGCGGGAGTTGCGGTCGTTGATGCGTATCGCTTGCTCGCCGCCGTCGATGATACGCTGGCGCGATCCGAGCGTGCGGAGCGAAGCATAATAGTAGTCGGACACCTTTTTCGCCGCACTGACCTCATTGACATCTATAAGGTATGCCTCCACCCTGAGCAGCGAGGCGATATCGTAGTTGCAGTCCCCTACTTCGATTATTGCAGACTCGAAAAGGTCGTCTATCGCCTCCCCCGTCAGCTTCCTCTCATAAAAATACGATATCATGAAACGGTCGTAGAGGCAGGTGGCGTAGTCCGGCGACTTTGTATCCCCTATCACCGACAGGCGGATGGAATTGTATCTCCTTGCCTCGGCGTAATTCCCCGCCCTGGCCTCTTTCCTCTCCATGTTGCGGAGATACATAACGTTCGCAGTATCCAGCACGGACAGGAGCGAATCCCTGTACTCATTGTAGCTCGCGCGGTATTTCTTCCGGAATACGGCCGGTTCGTGGGAGCCGTTGTAAATACTGTGATAGAGTTCGGCCCAGGCATTGTAATACGAAACCAGAAGGCCTCCTTTCATCTTGCTCCTTGATATGGTATGGAGAGTCTCCAGAGCTTCGGTAGTGAATCCGGCGGAATACAGTATGCTGGCTTTGGTAAACTCGGCCGCAAGCATCAGCGAATCCCTGCCGGCATTCCGTGCTGTCTCAATGGCCTTATCTATATACACCAGGGACGAATCCAACTTGTACTTGGAATAAGACTTGGCGATGTCGTAGCACAATCCGTAATACTCCACGTCCGGAAGCCCCTGGAGCCGGGCTTTTGCAGCCTCTATCCCCCTTTCCTTATTCGCGGCATATACGTCCGTACTGTCCAGCTTGACGAGCAGTTCGCGTATGAGCCCCCTGGTCCTGGGCGTCTGCAGCGATCTTGCACCATGGCATGGAACGGCTATCACGACAGCCGTCAAAAGCAGGAGTATATGACGTTTCCTCATCAGCGGATCTTGAAGCGTTTTGTGCGGCGTTGCGAATCCCCGCAATAGAAATCGATATAAACCCTGGAGCCGTCCACCGTCAATTTATAGGAACCTGCAGCATCGGCTATGGAATAAGCCCTTATGCCGGGACGATACTCATCAAAAATAGGCGCATAGTCGGGGTATCCGTCAGCCCCGGTGGCATGTTCGTGATACTCTCCTTCAGATTCATTGGCCCAGACGCTGCTCATGGTCATCTGTGTGATACGTCCTCCATCTCCTTCCCAATCCAGGAATTCCGTAGAATGCGTATGCCCGCAGAGTACGATGGCATTCAGCGATGCCAGCAGTGCACGCACCTCGCGTCGCTCCTGTGCGCGGGAATCATCGCGCTTTCCAAGCAGATACCAGAAGTAAATGTCCGGTTCGTCGAAAGGAAAGACGGGCGTGTGTATGAGCACGAATACGTGCCTGGCTCCGCGCGCCTGCTCCAACAGAGCCTTGATTTTCTCGGTTTTCGAAGTATGGTTCAATGCCACGAATGCGTCCGGGCCGTGCCAGAAAAGAAAGCTCGTGCTCGAAATCTCCTGGCCCAGTTCCGAGGACATACGCTCTGTCATATATGCCTTGTAGGCCCTTCTGCACACGGCATCATCGCTGCCGCGGTGGTCGTGGTTACCGCAAACTGTAACGAAAGGAATATCCGGGGCCAGCCTGGACTTGAACAAGTTGACGGCATCGTCCAGAAAGCGCGCATGCATAGTGGAATCAGCCGTATCGCCCTGGATCAGGTCCCCTACCTGGAAAACGAAACACGTCTTCCCGTCCACGAGTTTTGCCGCACGGTCCAACAGACGCTGGCAGCGCCCAGCCCACATTTCCCCGTTGCGCTCGAACTCTTTTCGCTGGATGGAATCCACCCTGGGATTAGGATTTGAGTATCCTGAATGGTATACTTCCGGCTCTGCCGCATCATAATGGGTGTCGCCGAGAATAACGATGGAATACTTGTCCCGGCCGGTGCACGCAGCACAAATCAGACCGACGAGCAGGAGCACATACGCTAAATATCTTTTCATATTTGCAAAGATAGCCGAATTATCAAAAAAAACACTATATTTGCAGTCCCAAAAAACAAGGGACCTTAGCTCAGTCGGTTTAGAGCGCTTGCTTCACACGCAAGAGGTCAGCAGTTCGAATCTGCTAGGTCCCACAGAGAGGATTCTTTGCGGAATCCTCTTTTTTTATTTAAAAATTACTACATTTGTATTTTGAGATTTGCAAGTACCCTCTATGGAAAAGCAAAAACACGTAGTATCTGAAACCGAACTGCAGAACGCCCTGGGCCTCAAAGGAGCCGTCGGGCGCTTTGTAACCCGCCGCATACACCGCCTCCTCGAATTGGACAAGATCAATGCGATGCATGAAAAACTCATGTGCTACGACGGCCCCGAGTTCTCCGAGGCCGTGCTCAAGGAAGTCGGCGTCACCTACGAAATTCTCCCCGAACAGCTTGACCGCATTCCTGAAGAGGGTGGATTCATCACAGTTTCCAACCATCATTTCGGGAGCATCGACGGCCTGATCCTGAGCTCCGTTATCGGCTCCAAACGTCGGGACTACAGAATACTCACGACCTTTGTCCTCGCCCTCATTCCAAGTCTGCGGAGCAGTTTCATGCCTGTCGACAACCTCACCAAGGGCGGCAGCGCCAAGAGCATCCAGGGCATACGGATGGCTCTCCAGCACATCCACGACGGCGGAGCTCTCGGATTCTTCCCCGCCGGAGAGGTCGGCACCTACCAGAAGGGCGCAAAGCGCACTGCGGTGGGCAAGAAAAAGGTCATAGAAGACAAGCCCTGGGCGGACAACGTCATCAAAATGATAAAGAACTCCGGTTTCCCGGTGATTCCCATATACTTCGAAGGCACGAACTCCAGGTTCTTCCATTTCCTCGGCAAGATACATCCCCGCCTGCGCACCGTGCGCCTGATCCACGAGATGCTCAACAAGAAGGGCACCAACGTGAAGGTCCGCATCGGGCAGGCCATCACCCCGGAGGAGATGAGCAAATACAGCGTTCCCGAGCTCGGGAAGTACCTGCGCAACCGCACATACGCCCTTGAGGCGGAATGCAGGCCCCATAGAGAAATCGCCGCACAGGACATCACAGAGCCTCTGGCTCAGCCTGTCGACCCGGAGATCATCCGTCAGGAGATGGCTGGCATCTCCGACCGCATCCTCTTCGAAGTCGGCGACTATCGCGTGTATCTCACTACCGTGGACGGTATCCCGCATGCATTCCATGAACTCGCCCGCCTCCGCGAAGAAACCTTCCGCGCCGTGGGAGAAGGCACCGGCAAGGCCATCGACACCGACCGTTTCGATCCCACCTTCCATCATCTTATCCTCTGGAACGTACCCAACGGGGAGATAGTGGGCGCGTACCGCATTGGCGTGGGCCCGGAAGTGGTCACCAAATACGGCATGGACGGCCTTTATACCTCCACCCTCTTCAAGTATGCCCCCGGTAACGAAGAGACTTTCTCGAAGTGTCTGGAACTTGGCCGTACCTTCATACAGCAGAAGTATCAGCGGGAAGTACTCGGCCTCAAGCTACTGCTCACCGGCATTTCGGCATCCACGGTCCATTTCCCCGAAGCTAAATATTTCCTCGGCCCCGTAAGCATCAGCAACAGCATTCCTGACTTCTACAAGAGCCTCATAGTCTGGTACATAGAGAAGAACTTCACGAATCCCGAAGTCAGCAGGCTCGCCTCGTCCGTCCACAGCTTCAAGCCCGATTTCATGGCTGTCAACCCCGAGCAGTTGCTCAGCAAGATCGAATCTCTCGACGAACTCGACAGGCTCATCCTCACCATATCCGACGGCAAATACCGTATCCCCGTCCTCGTGAAGAAATATTTCAGCTACAATGCCAAGCTGATATGCTTCAACGTGGACCCGGATTTCCAGGACTCCCTGGACGGCCTGATCCTCCTGAAGCTCAGCGAGTTCCCCAAGAATTACCTCAAGGCCCTCATCAAGGTCCTGCCCGAAGACCAGCAGGAGGCCGTCCTCGCCGAATCCCCTTTCAATTAAAGAATCTCCAGTTATTTGATTATATTTGCAAGAATTAACTGATTGCAAATATGTGTGGAATTGTCGCATATCTGGGATGCCGCGAGGCATACCCGATACTCATCAAGGGCCTCCACAGGCTTGAATACCGCGGATACGACTCCGCCGGCGTCGCAGTTCTTAACGACGAAGGAAAACTCAATATATATAAAGCGGTAGGAAAGGTTTCGAATCTCGAGGAAGCCGCCGCCGGGCACGACCATTCCGGGTCGATTGGCATTGCGCACACCCGCTGGGCCACCCACGGTGCCCCGAACGAGGTGAACGCCCATCCTCACATCTCCCAGAGCGGAGACCTCACGATGGTGCACAACGGCATCATAGAGAACGCCAACGCCCTTCGTGACCAGCTCAAGGCAAAGGGATTCAGTTTCCGCAGCGAAACCGATACTGAAGTCCTCCTGCAGCTTATCGAGTATACCCAGCAAAAACACGGAGCAGATCTCGCCAGCGCGGTTAGATCCGCCCTGAAGATAGTCATCGGGGCCTACGCCATCGCGGTCATCGACCGCAAGGAACCCGGCACTATAGTGGCCGCACGCAAGAGCAGCCCGCTCGCAATAGGCCTGGGAGAAGGAAACTGCGAATTCTTCATCGCAAGCGATGCCTCCCCCATCGCCGGCTACACCAACAAGGTGGTGTATCTCAACGACGAGGAAGTAGTCACCTGCCGCCGCGGGGAAGATCTCTATATCACCACCCTCAACGCCGACAAGGTGGATGTCCGCACCAAGGAGATCGACTTGGACGTGAGCATGCTCGACAAGGGCGGATTCCCCCATTTCATGCTGAAAGAGATCTTCGACCAGCCGGCCGTCCTCCGGGACTGCATGCGCGGAAGGCTTCTTCCAGCGCACCGCCGCATTATTCTCAGCGCCGTGACCGAGCACCGCGAGGAGCTCCTCAACGCGAAGCGCTATGTGATGGTCAGCTGCGGCACCTCCTGGCACGCCGCTCTAATCGGCAAGCAGCTGATAGAGCAGTTTTGCCGTATCCCGGTTGAAGTGGCATACGCGAGCGAATTCCGCTACAGCGACCCGGTCGTCGGTCCCGGAGACGTGGTGTTTGCCATCTCCCAGAGCGGTGAGACCGCCGATACCCTCTCGGCCATCCAAATGGCCTCCGAACGCGGTGCGATGGTGTTCGGCATAGTGAACGCCGTTGGCAGCAGCATCGCCCGCGCATCCGACACCGGCACCTACATCCACGTAGGCCCGGAAATCGGCGTAGCCAGCACCAAGGCCTTCACCGGACAGACCACCGTCCTGACCATGCTCGCCCTGGCCATAGGCCGCGAGAAGGGAACAATCTGCGAAGCCGACTACTACGAAGCCATCGAAGAACTGGAGCAGATTCCAGACAAGATAGACCGCATCCTCGCGAAGAACGACGAGATCAAGGCCCTTGCGCAGCAGTACGTCGATAAAAAGAATTTCCTCTATCTCGGCCGTGGCATGAACTATCCCGTCGCCCTGGAAGGAGCCCTCAAGCTCAAGGAAATCAGCTACATACACGCGGAAGGATATCCTGCCGCCGAGATGAAGCACGGGCCCATCGCCCTGGTGGACGAAGACATGCCCGTGGTCTTCCTCGCAACCCATCACAATCTCTACGAAAAGATCCTCAGCAACATGCAGGAAGTCGCCGCCCGCAAGGGCAAGGTGCTGGCCATCGTGAGCGAAGGCGACACTGTCGTGAAGGGCATAGCGGAGCATGTGATAGAAGTTCCCCTCACCCCGAACTATCTCTGCCCGCTGGTATCGGTAATCCCCCTCCAGCTGCTCGCCTATCATATCGCCGTCGCGAAGGGTCTGGACGTGGACCAGCCCCGCAACCTGGCCAAAAGTGTAACCGTAGAATAACATCACCATGCAATACAGGAAACTCACCGAAAAAGAAATCGCCGCTTTGCAGCAGCAGGGCTGCAGCGCAGAAGACTGGAACTCCGTCGAAGTCTCCGAAGGATTCAGCACCGAGCATGTCTGCAACGCCACTTTCAGCGGCAGCATACGCCTCGGGCGTTTCGATAAGGTATTCACCCTTCCCGGAGGCCTCCAGCGCCATTCCGGCATCAGCGACGCCACCCTCTTCAACGTGACGGTCGGCAACGACTGCTGCATCTGCACGGTCCGGGAGTACATCGCCAACTACGACATCGCCGACAGCACCATCATCTATAACGTCGGCTCCATAATCACCGACGGTCCCACCTGCTTCGGCAACGGCGTGAAGGTCTCCGTGCTGAACGAGACCGGTGGCCGCGAGGTGATGATGCACGACGGGATGTCCGCCCACGAAGCCTACATGATAGCCCTCTACAGGCACAGGCCGGAGTTCGTGGAGAAGATGAACGCCATGATATCCGCCTACGCCGAATCCGTCCGCTCCAGCAGGGGCAGCATCGGCAAGGGCGTAACCATATCCGGCGTCGCCGATATCAGGAACGTACGCATAGGCGATGCGGCCAGCATCAAGGGCGCTTCCCTCCTGGTCAACGGTTCCATCAACAGCAGCGAGGATGCCCCGGTCACTATCGGGCAGAGCGTCATCTGCGAGGATTTCATCATCTCCGGAAGCAGCTCAGTCACCGATGCAGCCACCCTCACCCGTTGTTTCGTGGGCCAGGCCTGCCGCTTCGGGCACGGCTATTCCGCCAGCGACTCCCTGTTCTTCTGCAACTGCCAAGGCGAGAACGGAGAGGCCTGCGCCATCTTCGCAGGGCCCTACACGGTAACCCACCACAAGAGCACCCTGCTCATCGCAGGCATGTTCTCATTCATGAATGCGGGATCCGGATCGAACCAGAGC